>Ga0172382_10000281_pt1 | contig 94247 bp, 65 predicted proteins | sample Leawel138RmetaG_FD_122245 | JGI IMG/M metagenome (GOLD analysis project Ga0172382, IMG submission 122245) | Leachate microbial communities from a municipal landfill in Southern Ontario, Canada - Leachate well 138R metaG | ecosystem: Engineered > Solid waste > Landfill > Unclassified | place... | reverse complement strand
AGTTTGCGAACGATCTGTTCCGGATTGTGACGTTTCCTTTTCGACATAATCAAGTCTCCTTGCCCGAAGGGCAGATGCGAAACTCTCATTATACATGGACCAGTTTACGGGGGGCACACCACCGCCGCTTATAGAAAACGCGCAGCCGTGAGTTTTTTGCACATCCCGGGATGCCTGTGTTATTTTACACTATTCTTTTCAATCACTAACATATTTGTGTGAGGAACAACTTTGCATCAGCCCTTGGGCTGTTCAACAAAAATCTCTGCGCCGGCGTCGACACACAACGATGAAACGGATACAAAATGAGACGCCGGCCAACACCTAAGGAACTGTACTATGAAAAAGTTATTGTGTTGTGCTGCCGTGCTGCTTACCCTTGTAGGTGTTTCTGGCAGCTATGCTGATGGTGTCGTAGAATTAGCCTCAGGGGCATGGTTCTTCGACAATACGGACAACATCCTGCAAGCCGCAAAAAGCGAAGATCTTGTGCTCGTTGGAGAACACACATTGATAACGGGACCTAATGGCAAAGGGGCAGTGCATATTGGCAAAGAAAGTTACTATGAATGTGTGCACGGGATCCCATCTCCGAACAAGGGTCTGATCAATCAATATACGATTGTGATGGATGTGCGCACTACCTTTGAAGATCGTTTTTTTGCACTCTACCAGACCGACCCGGAAAACAAACGAGATAACAACTGTGAATTAATGAATCGACAACGCAACCTCGGCCGCATGCCAACAGGAAGATCTCATATAGAATGCGTTGAGGCAAACGCTTGGACTCGTATCGCGATTGTCGTGGACAATAGCAATGGTATTTTCGACATTTATGTTAACGACGACCGTGTCTTACTCGGTATTGGTCAACCCGTGGATGGAGATTACGCTTTACAAGAAAAAGTCCTCCTCTTTGCCGACGATGATGGCGACGACGGCCCCCTTGATGTATCACGGGTACTTATTTTTGGATTTCCGCTCAGTGCCGAACAAATCCTTGCCCTGAATAAAGAACTGCCCGTTTGTGAAAATGGCTGTAAGCCTGCGCAGGTTATGAATGTCAAATCGCCATCTGAAACAGTTACAAGCAAACGGAATGCCTTTCAGTTTGATCTTCCGGAAGATTGCGGTGAATTGCTGCAGTATCGTATGGACTGGGACGATGGTTCTATTGGCCGCTGGAGTCTGCTGCTGCCGCAATTCGCTAAACTGCGCGCACATCATGCCTACAATCTGCCCGGTACCCAAGAACTAAAGGTACAACTGCGCAACGAGTGCGGCATTATCTCGGACTGGCTCCCCTTCGCGCAGGTGGAAGTCAAAGGCCCTCCGCAAGTCCGTGCGCTCACAACCGCCTACCAACAAGATCTGCGCCAAGATGGTATCACGCTCATGTGGGAAGCTAACTGTAATTTACCCGGAGAAGTACATTTAGGCAAGACCAAAGATGAATTGGCACAACGTGTCCAAGCCTCCACAGTTCCCTCCGGCTTCGATTCTATGATTTACAAGGCGACGATCACTGATCTGGAGCCCGGTACCGTCTATTTTTATGAGGTCAAGCTGGCTGGACAATACCCTATGGGCAAAGGTTCCTTCCGCACCGCTCCCGCAGCCTTTGAACCCTTCAGCTTCTGCGTCTGGTCGGACAGCCAGGGTTTTTGTCGCGAAAACCCAAGTAACCGCCACGAACCCACCAACTCAATGATGAAACACATGGGTGCAAGTGATGCTAATTTTGCCGTTACCACCGGCGACTTGGCAGAAGATGGTGCCGATTATAAAGATACGCGCCAGTTCTTTTTAGATCGCGTTGCTAAATATTTAGGGACACAAAAACCTTTCTTTATTGCCTGGGGAAACCATGATTCCTATGGCAATTCCATACTGCGCAAATTCTCTGATAATCCCAGCAAAAATCGTGAAGGTTTCGGACCCGGCAACGGCGCCTTTGCTTTTAGCTATGCCCAATGCCGTTTTATTTGCCTTGATTACAGTTCCATGTACTCCGATATTGATTCTTGGCTTGAAGGCGAATTGCAATCACCGGAATCAAAAAATGCACGGCATCGTTTCCTTTTCGTGCACGTGCCCCCCTATTGCGAAATCTGGGTGGATGGCGATGCACTGCTGCGCAAAACGCTGGTTCCGCTCATGGAAAAATACGGTGTTGAAGCCTGTTTCAGTGGACATACCCACGCTTATGAACGAGGCTTTTTAAACAATGTTCATTACATTATCACCGGCGGCGGCAGCTGGCTGGATCACGGTGAAACGGTCGTGAAAGAATGGCCTCACTCCATTGTGGGCGGGAAAACACCGGTTGGTTCTTATGAACTTGGTTTGGTCAATGAATATGTCCGCATCATTGTTGATGAAGAGGGATGGCGCGGCGAATGTGTCGCCTTCAATCCTGATGGAAGCGAGGTGGGCGTAATCGACACCTTTCATAACGATAAACCCTGAGTCTTAGAACTTTAGGCTTTCGAAAAAACGCTTGTGATTATCCAAAAGTGGGAGTGAACTTTCACTCCCACTTTTTCTTTTAAAGGAAGGGGAAAACCAATCAATGGGGCGCGAGATTCCGCTCCGCATAATCTGTGTTTGTTAGTGCAACGGCACGATAAGACTGCCTGAATACCCTAAGGGCATGTAGGCATGATCTTCGCTGAAACGAAGGGTCGACGGATAGCCCATGACGGGCGTCAATGAAAGCATTTGATAGGGATCCGTATCCAAGTCAAATGAAGCAACGGCTGCTCCTGATACGGACAGAAAAGCCTGACTATTTTTTACGCCCAGCAGAGAAGACCAAATCCAGCCAAAATTATGAGTCGTGCCTCGGATGAAGCGTCCGTCGTCAGTGAGACGCAAGACACCCATTTTATAACCTTCTTCTCGTTCTTGCTGCACTATAGTATCTTCCCTAATCAAGCTGTCGGCTCCACTTTCCTCAGTGTAGGAAATAGCATAGGCATAACCGAGATAGACGATATTGTTGCCGTCTATTTTCACATCATCACTGAGATAAGGCATCAGTTCAGAATCACGCAAAATAAACTTTTCAAAGTGCTGAAGTTCGCCGCTGCGCAACAAGGTTACCACGTTATAGTTATTTGTATATTGGCTGTCCTCTAAGACAATCACCTGACTGTTTGGGCTTTTATAGAAAAAGGTGCCGGGTACATTGACAGCTTCTGTAATTTCCATGGAGACAGGATCAAGGACTTGCAAATAACAGGCTGATAGCGGATAGTAATTATCGAGATATTGAAGGACTTTTTCGGTAGAGATATAAATGAATCCCTCAGCGCTGCGCACGTTTCGGACATGATCATAGCCCAGCCCGACATATTCGATTGCGCTATCTTCCCGCGCCAAATCAATGAGCGCCAATCCTTGTTGCGGCTTGCTGTTTCCTAACACGGTTTCAAAGGTGCTGCCGTAGCCGCGCAGGACAAGGTAATCCCCTGCCAGTACAGCATAATCGTTTGTCGAGGAGTAATAAGGATAATAATAGCGGCGCATCATTACATCCATCATCGGGTAATAGTATCCCCCGCCCCTGCCTCCAAACCAACCGGGCTCCAGTTTGACATTCCATTCCCGACGAAGGAGCGGGTGATCAACCTCCGAACAATCAACCCCTACTACACGATAATAGGATTGATAGTCAGGCTCATATTCCCAAAAAGAACCGGAGATTATGAGCTGTTGATTCCATACAAAAGAGGCAGAAAAACCGGTATAGGGAAGTTCCACTTCACCTCCCTCTCGCCCGTCCAGATGCTTTAGTTTAATGAGGGTGTCGTTGGCGTCGTAACGGGTTATAATTTCAGCAAACCATCCTTCTCCTAAAGGTACTATGTCTGAAATATTTTCTGCCAAGGAAAGCGAATTCTCAACAACCGGCTGCGCAATATCGTCTCCGTCGATGACGGCAAGTTGTTCCTGGGTGACTGCATAATAGCGGTCGGACCAAGCAAAGGAACGGACAACGCTTCCCTGCAAGTCTACAAATCCTTGTGTATTCAGCTGTTGTTCATTCCATGAAACGAACTGAAGGCGATCATAGCCGCCGCTTCCGCCGTTCCAACCGCTGAAGGGCACCAAAACCATGTCATCAAAAACCGAGAGTGATTTCACGTCATCATAGGCAGAAGACCAAGACCAACCATCACCGAAACTCACATAATCAAGACGTTGGGGATCTTCAGGGTTACTGACATCAAAAAGACTCACCATGACCCGCCAGCCTCCTTCATCATCAACGCCCAAGGCGATTAATCTGTCGCCTCGCGGTTCGATATGGGTAGACCAACCGGGTATTTCCAATTTTCCCGAAACTTCCGGATTACTAGGGTCGGAAAGGTCCACAACAAAGAGCGGATCTTTCGTTAGATAGGTGACAATATAAGCGCGGGACTGATCAAAGCGCGTGGCGTAGACAGTTTCACCGGAAGCACTTTCGAGGAGGGCCTGTCCCAGTTCTATGAGATTATCGGGGTCGCTGAGATCAAAGGTGGTTATCAGCGTATTCCGTTCGGGGAACCAGGTGTTGGTCACCACGCGTAACACACCATCCCACACGTCCATTTTGAAACGATCCGCCATATAGCCTGGAACATCCACGGCACCGCGCACGCGAATAGCGCCATCGGGATCGTTGATATCCACATAGGTTATGATGCTGTTATTGGTGTTGTAATCATTGTTCACGCAAAAAATCGCGCTATTGGTGGCTTGAATTAAATTACCGTAGCCTCCAAAATTCACCCGATCGACGAGGACCACATTGGCGGGGTCGGCAGTATTTACGCTGATTGCCCACGTGGTTCCATAGGATTTGTTCGCAGACGCAGTATTGAAAACAGGGGTGTCATCGTCGGCTTCGTAATAACTGTAATCGCTGCACACTGCGTACAAGATGGTACCTACGAGGCGGCTATCGACTAAATCCCCGTCAAAGGTAAATTTATTTTCGAGTATCACCTCTTCCGGATCGCTCACATCAAAGAGGTAGAGTATAGAACCGTTTTCAACTTGGAACTGATTCTTTTCATAGCGTACTGTTTGCGCATAACTGACCAATACGTAGGCTTTATCGTCTATGAGATACAGGTCGCGTGGGAAGCCGACGGTAGGCGTTTGTGACAGGAGTGTTTCTGTGGCAAGATCAACAATGGTCAAGCCTCGGTATTGGTTGAGTATATACAAGAGATTGTCGGAACGTCGAATGACGTCAGGTTCCACCAATTCGCGATTTTTACCCTCTCCGGAAATAGCTTCCTCATCCTCTGCATACTCTACATCCGGCGCGATTCGGTATTGATAGTCTTCACCGGCACTGGTAAATTCCGGAAATTCAGATTCGCCTTCCGTCTCAATTTCACCTTCCACCGGGCTTTCACCCTCGAAGGGATACTCGCCCTCCCTAACTATTTCGCCTTCCACCGGGCTTTCGCCCTCCCAAACTATTTCGCCTTCCACCGGACTTTCGCCCTCGAAGGAATACTCGCCTTCCGTCTGAATTTCACCTTCCGGCGCTTCGCCTTCTCCCTCTCCGTCATTTCCCGGGGGATGAAAAAATAAATGGCAACCGCTCAACGTCAATACGATTACGATACCACAACAAAGAAACAGGGAATTTAAGGTGGTTTTCATGACCATGACCTCTACATAAAGTTGAACTGCATTATCAAAAATTTCACGCTTCACCGCCTCTGCGGTTGCGCGATACGAATAGCAAAATACAAGCCCAAACCCATTCAACTGTATTTACGTTATGGCGAACTGTCGGATGTCAAGACTTCCTCGACGCACAACTACTTATTCGTCGTAGCCTTTGCAAAAAAGTCGCGTTATTAAAAGGTATTACATCTTTTATCGTCTTATATAGTATACAATAAGCGGCTGAAAACGTTACTTTCCCCAAAGAATTTTCATCTTAAAAAATCAGTCTATTGAAATGATACAGCATAAAAACGCAAACTAAGAGGCTTGCACAGCAACACTAGCCATCCAATAATTCGGAGTATCTCTTTATGCCTTTTTTCGCTCGCCCTAAAACACAATTCATGATCTCTTTAAGCTTCACTTTATGCTTGGTCTTCGTATCTGCATTTCAGATTGCCCACGGGGAGGAGACGCCTTGGGCACAGCCTGATGCAGGGCTCAAACAACGTTTTTTAGCGCCGCCTGCCGATACGCGTATTCTGAAAATGATCCATCAGTTGCCGGACGAAGCGGAAAAGCTGCCTTTGTTCTTAGAGCTGTTAAAGCGTCAAGGTTTCGGCGGTGCCGTTACGAATGTGTCTTTCACAGACTATTTCAAAAGTGAGGCTAAATGGGAGTCCTTTATTCAAGGAATTCAAGAAGCCAAAAAACAGGGCTTTGCCTTGTGGCTTTATGATGAATGCGGTTACCCTTCGGGCCCTGCCGGCGGATTGACCTTAGTTGATCATCCCGAATATGAGGCAGAAGGACTCCATGTAATAGACGCCTCTGCCCATGAGGGCAAGGTCTCTTTTGCATTGCCGCCGGGCACCTTGGAACAAGCCTTTGCCGTACCAATATTTGAGGGTGTAGGTAATCTGCAGGAAGCCATTGATGTTTCCAATGCTATTAAAGACGGGCATTTTGAATGGGATACCCCCGACGGCGACTGGCGTGTCTGTGTATTTACCAAGAGCAAACTTTACGAAGGTACCCACGCCGAAGCGAGCATCGCTTTTAAGTTTCCTTATATTGATTTGCTTGCACCCGAACCGACAGCTCGTTTTATTGAGATCACCCACGACGAATACGCACGGCGGCTGGGTTCGGATCTGGGCAAATTTTTTGAATCCACCTTCACCGATGAACCTTCTTTAATGAGCGTCTTTTTAAGCAAACAAAAAAACAGTGTTCTGCCGTGGTCGCCTGTTTTAAGAAAAGCTTTTCAGGAACAACAAGGTTATGACATATCTTCTCTGTTACCGGCTTTGGTGATGGATACAGGCGCTGAAGGCAAGAAAATTCGTTACGATTTTTGGCAGACCATCGGCAATCTGGTTTCAGAAAATTATTTCGGGCAATTGCAGCAATGGGGACGGAACCATAATATTCCAAGCGGCGGGCATCTGTTGGCAGAAGAAATGTTCCTTGCACACATTCCCTTTTATGGTAATTTTTTTCAATGCCTGCGCCGTTTCGATACGCCCGGCATGGACTGTCTTACGAGCCTGCCCCATGAAGTACCCGTAAACGTGGCGCGCATGATCGGCAGTGTTGCCGATCTTGATGAACGTCCATTGACTATGTGTGAAACCTCCAATCATTCTCAGCACTACCGCCCCGAAGGAGATACCCGTCCCGTACGCGTGGTTTCTGAGGATGAGATTCGAGGTACTTGCAACCTGTTGATGATCAACGGCATTAATACGATTACCAGTTATTATGTTTTCAAGGGATTTGAGGATGAGCAATTGAAGCGAATCAATGATTGGGTGGGCCGCTGCTGCACGCTGTCGCGGGGCGGCTACCAAGTCAATGATGTTGCATTGCTCTATCCGGTGGAATCGGGCTGGATACACTTCACGCCCTCCAATCATTGGGTCGATGAGGTGTCTGCGGAGGCCCGATCTATTGAACGTATTCTGCACAGCGCAGAAAACGATCTATTCCGTTCGAAGCGAGGCTATACCCACATCGATACACAGACCCTTGTTGAGGCGCGGGCAGAAAGCGGCGCTCTTAAATTTAAGAATCTGTCCTGGCGCGTTGTTGTTTTGCCGGCAGTAGACACCCTGCCCTTAGCTGCTTGGAAAAAACTGGAAGCCTTTTATCAGTCGGGCGGCGTAATCTTCGCACTGGGAGCACGGCCGCAAAACAGCGAAAGCCTTTTCCCGTCTGAAGAAGTTTTGACCCTGGCCAACACCCTCTTTGGCACCGGCGGCGAGGTGCAGATTATCACGAATGAATCCGGAGGCGCAGGCATCTTTCTCCCCCATGGTATGGAATCACTCTTAGCCGCCTTGCTAGACGATATTTTAGAAAAGGACGGAAGCTTTAACAACAACAGTGACTCTTTACGGATGAGTCACCGTTTTGTGGATGACGCCCATCTTTATTTTCTTATCAATGACAGCAGTCAAGCGTGGGAAGGGACCATGGATCTGCCTTGTGATGGGAAGGTAGAAGCGTGGGATCCGGAAACAGGCACCGTGGTCGAGCTCCAATCAGCCGCCAATATCCCGGTATCATTGAAAGCTTATGGCGCCATGTTCTACCGGCTTGACAACGTCGTGAAACCGCGTAAGAAAATTTTCACATCAAGTAATGTACCGAAAATCATGTATTCTGCTCTGCCGTTGGTGATCCCGGAATTAGCACACGGCACCTATGTCATCCCGTCACAAGAACAGAATGAATTGTTGGGCGCGCTCTCCACCCCTGTTTGGCAATTCACGGCGCAGCTGACAGAAAGTAATGTAGACTGCTTTCTTTTCGCCTCTTTCAATTTTCCCGAATTTTTGGATTTAAGTCATGAATCGTTTCTATCGTTACGCGTTGGACTGCCGGAAAAGCAAAAAATATCGAATGCCTTGTTGGTGGTTTTACGAGATGCAACAGGCGCGGAATATTTAGCAGAGGGGGGTATCACGCTTAATGCAGCCGGAGATCACCGACTCCATATCCCTTTAAAGAACTTCGCGACGGCACACTGGAGCATCATACAAGATAAGCCCTTAGATTTGTCTCAGATCAGTGCTGTTCGTATCGGTTGGGGCGGCTACTTTGGAAGTGCTGGAGAAACAGTTCAATTTAGCTGTGCCATTCCGGAACTGGCGCGATTGCGCTAGCGCGCGTTATTGGATATATAGGCGTTCTGTGGCGAAGGCGGCATCACTGGTAAGGTTGATGCTGAGCGCGCGCAGCCCTGCTTCATCGCCCGGTGTTGGGATATGGGTCAAGTGCATATCGCAATCTTTCAGATGCTTGAGCTGTTCCACCGCCAAGGTTGTGGCGCTATTAAACGGCATGGACGCGCCCACAGCGATGAGCGCTTCCTCTAAATCGAGACTGATGCTCTTTCCGTTTTTTATTACGCGCTTCATATCACCGATGGCTTGGATAATGTGCGGAGAAATCAAGTGGATCTTATCGGGGATCTCTGCCAAATATTTGATCGCATTCAAGACCGTACTCGTCGCGGCATGCATTAACGACGAATTGCAGCCCGTTATGATGGTATCGTCATGTAATTCAATTGCTGCGCCGCAAAAAATACCATCATTCCCTTTATTGGTCTTTGTCGCTCGTGCCGCGGCTTCCCGTGCAGCGCGTACGACGTTCCGATCCTCCACCTGAACGTCCAGTTCGTTCATGAGTAATTCAACGCGCTCCACCGTATCGCGCTCAGCTAAGCCCATCAAATATTCGCAACGGCTGCGCAGCACACGGCGAACCACTTCTTGCCGTGCTGCTTCACGGGTCACCTCGTCATCATCAATACTGAAACCGACGCGATTCACGCCCATATCGGTCGGTGATTTATAGAAACATTCCTGTCCGGAAATTTTTTCGAGTATCCGCCGAACGAGCGGGAAGGCGTCCACATCCCGAGAATAATTTACGGCTGTTTTTCCGTACACATCAATATGAAAAGGATCAATCACATTGACATCCCGTATATCGGCAGTTGCCGCCTCATACGCTACATTGACAGGATGTTTGAGCGAAAGATTCCAAATAGGAAAGGTTTCGAATTTGGCGTACCCGGCGCAAACTCCCCGTTCGAATTCATGGTAGAGTTGGGAAAGACAGGTACCCAGTTTGCCGCTTCCAGGTCCCGGACCGGTCACAACAACCAAAGGCTGGGTCGTTTCAATAAAACTGTTGCTGCCATAACCCTCGGGACTGACAATAGTCTCCACATCGGTGGGATAACCTTTGGTCGCTCTATGGGTATAGACCTTTAAGCCGCGCCGCTCTAATTTATTTTTAAAGACAAGGGCAGATGGCTGGTCTTCAAAACGTGTGATGACCACGGCCGTAACATCTAGGTTCCAGTCACGCCGCAAATCGTCGATCAGTTTCATCACGTCTACATCGTAGGTAATTCCGAAATCGGCACGGATTTTTTTGCGATCAATATCGCCCGCGTAGACACAAAGAATGATATCGATTTTATCTTTGATCGTCTGCAACAGGCGCATCTTGAGATTGGGATCATATCCGGGCAACACACGGGACGCATGATAGTCAAGAATTAATTTGCCGCCAAATTCTAAATACAGTTTATTGTCGAAGCGCGCGATACGCTCCAAAATCTCAGAAACCTGTTCGGATAAATACTTTTCTACATTAAAGGCTTTGGGGGGTACATATACCATGCTGATCTCCCTTTGGATGGTCTGTAATCACCTCTATTATAGACCTTCTTGCTAAGGATGCAAAAGCGGCGCTGAACGGGGCCATGAAAAAGAAATGAAGACCCAGTCCCCATTACGCAGGATTTCTCTTTGCATTACGTCCTTGACCATGACTAGGCGTCGGTACATGGCGAGGTCAATCCAGCCCTCCCGAAAGCTTCACGCAAGGGTCGAGAAAAGCGTCCACAACCGAAATTTTGACCGTAGTCTTATCTCGGTGAGGCGTTGTATTTCGGATGGGAAAACACGGCTCCGGAGCAGGCGGTCTTTTCTTTGCAAAGGGCAGCCGTTTTTTGATAAGATACCATCATCCACATTTCTGTGGAAATTCCCATTTAACAAGGAGCAAGTGAAATTAATGATTGACGAACAACAGGTAATTCAACCAGCCCGGGTCGCTGAAGAAGGGGTTGCCCTTCCTCCGGATCTGGAGGCCGAACTCAACGAACAACTCGCCAGCGATGATATGAGCGCACTTATTGAAGAACGCGTTCAGAACTTTAAAGAAGGCGAAGTGGTGCCCGGTCGCATCGTAAATATAACGGATGATCGTATTTTAGTCGATATCGGTTATAAAAGTGAAGGTATTGTAGAAAAGTCCGAGTTTTCCGAAACAGAGGAACCGGTCTTACATGCCGAATACGACTTTTACATTGAAGAGACAGAAAATGATCTCGGCGCGCCCATTCTTTCCAAGATCAAAGCTGATCGGATCAAGAACTGGGAACATGTCCAAGATGTCTATAATGACGAAGGTATCATTGAAGGCATTATTACCCGTCGCGTGAAAGGCGGATTGAAGGTCGACATCGGCGTCGATGCTTTCATGCCTGCCGGCCAATTATCCTTCCGCCCGACGGGCGATTTAGATCGCTACATTGGCGAAAAAGTTGAAGTTAAAATTATTAAACTGACCCGTCGTCGCCGCAATGTGGTGGTGAGCCGTCGGCTGCTCCTCGAAGAAATCCGTGCCGAAGCACGCAAAAATCTTCTTGAACGCATTGAAGTCAACGCCATCCTTGAAGGACAGGTTAAGAATATTACCGATTTCGGTGCCTTTGTGGATGTCGGCGGAATTGACGGGCTGCTCCACGTTACCGATATGAGCTGGGGCCGTGTGAAGCATCCTTCTCAAATGGTGAAAGTGGGAGACGATTTAGATGTTATCGTCTTGAGTTTTGATCCCGTCAGTGAACGGATTAGCCTCGGTCTCAAACAAAAGACTGAAAATCCTTGGCTCACGGTAGCAGATCGCTATCCCGTCGGCGCGATTATGCGCGGACGCGTGGTGACCATGACCGATTACGGCGCCTTTGTTCACCTTGAAGAAGGCGTTGAAGGCATGGTTCACGTGAGCGAAATGAGTTGGACCCGTCGTGTCCGCCATCCCAGCGAAATGGTGAATGAAGGCGATGAAGTGGACGTGATGATCCTTAGTGTCGATTCCGAAGGCGAAAAAATTGCTCTTGGTATCAAACAAACCATGCCCAATCCTTGGAAACAGATGGAAGAACGCTATCCCATCGGCTCCATGATTAAAGGTGTTGTGCGCAACCTGACCGATTACGGCGCCTTCGTTCAGATTGAAGATGGCATTGATGCATTGCTTCATGTGAGCGATTTGTCTTGGACCAAAAAAGTCACAAATCCCAGTGATATTCTGCAAAAAGGTCAGGAAATTGAAGTCCAAGTTCTGAACATTGATCCCGATGCCGAAAAGATCAGCGTGGGACTGAAGCAACTGCATTCTGATCCATGGTTATCGGTTGTGGACAGCCTGCCTATTGGCGCACACATTGAAGTAGATATTGTGAAAATGGTTGCTTTCGGCGCTTTCGCACGTCTCGATAACGGCGTTGAAGGTTTGATTCATGTCAGCGAGCTGGCAGAAGAACGCGTCAACAAGCCTGAAGATGTGCTGAAGGTCGGCGATCGCGTTTGGACAAAAGTTATTAGTATCAGCCCCGCTGACAGACGGATCGGCTTAAGTATCCGTGAATATGAGCGCGACCAAAACCGCAGTGCTTTGGATGAACAAGGTGAATCTTCGAGCACTGTTGATGTTGGCGCAACACTAGCCGGCGCTGTCCCGCAAAGCATGTTCCAGGCCGGACGCAGCATGGCTGACGTCGCCCATGAACTGATGGCGGCTGTAGGTCGCATGGATACAGCACGTGCAGCAGAAGCCAAGGCTGAAGAAGCTGCAAAAGAAGCGGCCACTGATGAGCCTGCAGCAGAAGCCAAAGCTGAAGAAGCGGTCGCGGATGAAGCGGTCGAAGAAGCTAAAGCTGAAGAAACCGTCGCGGATGAAGCGGTCGAAGAAGCCAAGGCTGAAGAAACCGTCGCAGATGAAGCGGCAGAAGAAGCCAAAGCTGAAGAAGCAGTCGCGGATGAAGCGGCTGAAGAAGACGCGCCTGCGCCTGTTGAAGCGGAAGCATCGACAGAGGCGGTGGATACCGAGCAGAGCGAAGAAACGACCGAAGAAGAGGAACCCCCCGTGTCTGGTGTATCCGAGGCGACCGCTGAGGAGGCGGCGCCCGATTCGGAAGAGTAAGCCTCGATTCTTGATGTAATGCCTTTCCGCGAGCGCCGACCCTTATGGCGCTCGCTTTTTTTTAACTATTATCCACAGAGTGAGCTGTTGGTGTTTCTAGGCTCATGATCCCTTTTGGACAATGGATTGTCCTTTAATTAACGTGGATATCCTCAGGAACAAAACCGCCGGTTTATATGTTAGTACCGGCAAACACAAGATACATTATAGTATTGCAGTATCAAGGAGAACCACACTATGGTTGGTGATAAAGCAAAACGCTCAAAAACACATGGCAAAGTTATGACCGGTGCCGACATGACCCTTCAGGTTTTGGCTGATGAAGGCGTGGACACTATATTCGGATACAGTGGCGGCGCTATTCTTCCGGTCTATGATGCTATATTTCGATACAATGAAAACCATACCGACAGAGCGATGAACCTCGTTGTCCCGGCCAATGAACAAGGCGTCGGTTTTATGGCGGCAGGCTATGCCCGTTCTACGGGTAAGGTTGGCGTCTGTCTCGTGACCTCCGGTCCTGGAGCGACCAATACCGTTACCCCTATTCGTGACTGCATGGCAGATTCAATTCCTGTTGTCCTTATTTGTGGTCAAGTTGCCCGTGCCGTTATCGGCACCGATGCTTTCCAAGAAGCGCCTGTCTTCAGTCTGATGACAGCTTGCGCCAAGCATGTCTTTCTCGTTAAGGATCCGACACAATTGGCGGCGACGGTTCGCACGGCTTTTCAAATAGCTCGCAGTGGGCGGCCCGGACCGGTTGTTATTGATCTCCCCAAAGACGTGCAAAACTGGGAAGGTCCTTATGACAGTGAAAGCGTGCTTCAGCTGCACGGCTATCAAGATCGTGTGAATTCCGTCAGCTCCCGCACCATGCCTAAGAAGACGATGGACGAGTTTTTCAAGCTTTTCAGAAAAGCCAAGAAACCGCTACTCTACGTTGGCGGTGGCGCCGTCATCAGCGGCGCGCAAAAAGAACTGCATAAATTCATGAAACAGTTCCAAATTCCTGCTGTTACAACACTCATGGGTATTGGTGCGATTGATACAACAGACGATCTCTGTCTCCACATGTTGGGCATGCATGGCTCCGCCTATGGGAATTATGCCGTCGATGAATGTGATTTCTTATTAGCTGTGGGCGCACGCTTTGACGATCGCGTTGCCGGCGTTCCACGCCTTTTCGCGGAGAATGCTGTCATTGCCCATATTGATATTGACGGTGCAGAGATTGGCAAAGTCAAACAGGCTGATTGGCATTACCTGGGCGACGCCGCAGCAGCCCTTCATGATTTGACCGAAGCCGGCAAAAATCTTGAAGTTAATCACCAAAGTTGGTTGAAACATGTTCGCGCTTTAAAGAAAAAGCATAAATTCGACTTCAACCGGGACTCGGAAGTGATCCAGCCCCAAGCCGTGTTGGAAACGCTCAACAAAATAACCAAAGGTCAAGCGATCGTCACAACCGGCGTTGGTCAACACCAAATGTTTAGCGCCCAGTACTTTGATTTTAAAGAGCCTCGTCAGTGGATTACATCCGGCAGTATGGGCACCATGGGCTTTGGACTTCCCGCCGCCATTGGCGCACAAATCGGCAACCCCGATAAGATTGTGATTGACGTGGATGGCGACGGCAGTATCCGCATGAACATTGGTGAGATGGAAACCTGTACCAATTACAATGTTCCCGTTAAGATCTTGTTACTCAACAATCACGGGGACGGTATGGTCGTGCAATGGCAGAGTCTCTACTATGAAAACCGTTTTTCAGGTACAGATAAAACGCTTCACAGTAAAGATTTCGTCAAAGCAGCAGAAGCCGATGGATTCAAATTCGCGAAGCGTGTGAGCAACTACAAAGATCTGAAATCAACCTTGGAAGCTTTTGTGAAATTTGACGGCCCCGCTTTTCTTGAAGTGGTCACCGATAAATACGCCTTCGTCTATCCGATGGTCGGACCGGGCTTGCCCTATCGCGATATGCTGACGGGTCCTTATATTGAAGGCCGTGAGCAAGCACAATCAGAGGAAAGCTTGGATACTTCAGACAGCTTTTAAAGGCGTAATCGCTCCTAATTAATCAATAGAACAAAATACCGGATAAAAACGGATGGAGTGGCACCGGGGTATGTACTGTCATCCCTCGCGTCATTCCATCCTTTTTGATATAGTCGTTGAGCAGCTTTTTTTTTAATGCTAATCGCGTATTTTCAAAAGGTTGCTCTGCTAAGCCTCAGGAAATTACATGGAATAATATACGTTTCTGTTATACTTAAAGAAACACAGGATACATCCCCGGTTCCTGACACCTTTATTCCCCCCCTAGAGGATGTCCCTCTCTTTTTAATTCATGCTATAGGAACAAGAACACAATGACAATGAAAATTGAAACTTACGATACAACATTACGCGACGGCGCCCAAGGCCCCGGAGTAAAGTTTTCCGCTGTTGACCAGGTTCAAGTGGTGAAAGCTCTTGATGCGATGGGTATTAACTATATTGAAGGCGGACAACCCTATGCCAATCCCAAGGCATCGGAATTGTTTAAGCGTGTTCAAGACCTCAACTTAAAAAACAGTATTATGGTCGCTTTTGGCAGCACACGTCATTTCAAAAATCCTGCAGACGAAGACCCTAATTTGAAGGCACTCATTGAAGCCGAGACGCCCGTTGTCACGATCTTCGCAAAAAGTTCTCCTTCCCAAGTACGCGATGTCTTGGGTATCACACTGGATGAAAATCTTGCATTGGTCGAAGAATCCGTTGCATGGTTAAAGGCTCAACAACGTCGGGTGTTCTTGGATGCGGAACATTTTTTTGATGCCGCGAAAGAAGACCTTGACTATGCCCTTGCGGTGCTCGAACGATCCGCCCAAGGCGGAGCGGAAGCCATCATTCTGTGCGATACGAACGGCGGCAGCCTTCCCGATGAAGTGGCAGTCATTACCAAAACAGTACATGAAAAAATTCCCGGCGCTGTTGTAGGTATCCATACGCATAACGACAGTGGATGTGCAGTGGCAAATTCCTTGGCTGCAGTCCAAGCCGGCGCCACCCAAGTGCAAGGCACAATCAACGGCTATGGAGAACGCTGCGGTAATGCGAACCTGTGCACGATCATCCCTTCGCTCCAATTAAAAATGGGCTATGATGTGGTGACTAAAGAACAACTGGCACGTTTCACCCGCAAATCTCATCTCATCGCCGAATTGGCGAACATGGCACTGCCTGATGAAGCGCCTTTTGTCGGACGCTATGCCTTTACACACAAAGCCGGTATGCATGCTGACGCTGTGAGCAAACGCAAAAGCAGCTATGAACATATTGTCCCCGAATTTGTAGGCAACAGCACGCGTATTGCCGTCAGTGAGATGGCGGGCCGTTCAAGTCTGATCCAAAAGGCAGCGGAAATGGGCATCCCCCTTGAGAAGGGCGGTCCGGAGACGCGCATCATCTTAGAACAAATCAAAGATCTCGAGAATCAGGGCTATGAATTCGAAGGAGCCGATGCCTCCCTCGAGCTGATTATCAGAAAAGTGACGAACCACTCCAAACGTTTTTTCCAAACCCTTGGCTTTCATGCCCGTGTAAATCAGCCCCGTACTGATGGACGCATCACCTCCGAAGTTACGGTAAAGGTTCAATTGCCTGATGGAACCATTGAGCATACCGTATCGGAAGGGGACGGCCCCGTTGATGCGCTGAACAATGCCTTGCGTAAGGCGCTGCGCGCGAATTATCCCGACATTGAAGATATGCGCCTTGAAGACTATAAAGTGCGTATCCTCGACGGGAAGCTGGCTACCAAAGCAAAGACACGAGTCCTCATTGAAAGCTCCGACAAGTTTGATTCTTGGTGCACCGTAGGCGTTTCAGAAAATATTATTGCCGCTTCTTTCGCCGCATTACTAGACAGTATCGAATACTTTTTGCTTAGACGTCACAACCGAATCATCAACAACAACAACAATAACGATAACGCTTCGGTTTAAGTATTGGAGTCTCGGCCGGCTTAATCGCTGTCAGTTTGCAGTGCTTTCGAGAAGCTGTGCATAGTGTTTCAGCGGTGCATCGTTGTCTTCCTCCGGTGCACCGCCTAGAAAATAACGCTCGAACATGGTGACTGCTCCATTGCGATTACCCTGTTCCGCCCAGAGCTCCGCAAGCCGGCCAGCGCTTCGAGCGCAATCATAGGCTGCAACACAGTGCTCATAGCCTTTTATGGCGTCCTTTGTGTGCTGCTGCGCCTCTGCCAAGCGAGCCGCCCCATGACACTGCTCCGCCCTATCGGTCTCTGTGTCTGCAACAGCTTTCCATGTCTCCAAGAGCTGTGCCGCTTCCTCCGTGCGATTCAAATGCAAGAGTACCTCGAAAAGCGTGCTGTAAGGAGCTGTGGTGACGTGGTCTCTTGTTAGGGCTTCACTTAGGATTGCTGCGGCATCCTCAGCCTGTCCCGCTTGCCAAAGCAAGATACCCGTCCGTTCCATGGTAAATGTGCGATGCTCGGGGCCGTTAAAACGGGCTTTCAACGCACGCTGATAAAAATCGAGCGCCAAGGCATATTCAAAAGAGGCTTCACGCCGTTTCCCTTCGCGCATGAGCGTCTCTCCGACAGCATCATCGCGGCGTTGGAGGAAGTCTGTTCCGTACCAAGCATAGCATGCAATGAGCGTCAAAAAGGCAAAGGTTGCAAGCATTGTTAACGCAGCGATACCCCCCCACTGCCCCTTCCCGTTCCGATTTTGATTTTCGGCTGAACGGGTTGTTGTGTCAAAATCTGTGTTCATCTTTTTATTGCGTCCCCCTTGGTGAAAACTCGGTAAACTGTCGCAGCCGGCTCAGCTCTTGCTCCGCCTGTTTTCGAAGATCAATTTTTTCTGGCAACAAGTTGATGGCAGCGGTATAGGCAAAAATCGCCTCATCATAACGGTGCTCATTTTGGAGCATTCTGGCATAGGTCAGTTGGATGATCGGGTCGTTAGGAGCAAGGGTCGCCGCTTTTTTAATATCCATCATGCCCTCTTTGACGCGCCCCAATTCCGCCCGTGCTCCGGCACGTCCCGACAAAAGACGCGGTGTATCACCGACAGGCAGCTCATTAATGGCAAAGGTAAAATTCTTTTCTGCGTCGTCATAGCGCCCGCTTTCCAGATAAACGCCGCCAAAATTGGCACGGATAGTTGCCTCCTGCACAGAGGCTCTGGGAATTTCCGGAAGCAGCACCAAAAAATAATCTGCCACAAGACTATATTCGTTGCGTATATCCCGGTCGGAAGCCTGCTGAACAAGCCGCGCCAACTCCAAGGACAGCTCTTCCAATTGTTGCGCCGTTTTTTGGTCAGCACACAATTCTTTCACAAAAAGCGGTATGGCATCCCGATTCTTACAGCCTTGCATGGCAAGCCGTAAAGGCGCAAGGTCTCCCTCGTTCAAGGCGATCCCGGCAAGGAGCGCCCACAGCTCTGCCCGTTCAGGCAGCACTTCCAAACTCGCCGCAGCAGTCCGCGCCGATGCCTGTGATTGCGGATCGAAGGCTGTCCACGCGCGCGTCAATCTGCGCACGGTAGCGACAAAGGCATCTTCTGTTTCCGGAAGATCGGGAATAAGTGCGGCGTAACGCTGGTATCCCAAACTTAACAGCGCCGTCGTATTGTCGGAATTTTGCGCCGCCGCCTCCAGCATTACCCATCCGGATTCATCATCCATCTTTACGTGCAAGGCTTTGGTGATCGGGTCTACCGCTTCGTTTGGTCTATTGAGTTTTAAATAAGCCAGTCCCAAAGCTTGATAAGCGCCCGGCACATCTACAGCCCCATAAGTCAGGGCTTCCTGTATCTGCGCCGCCGCCTTTTCCCAATAGGGAGCGGCTTCTTGCTGCTGCTCTTCGGCCAAAATCGCTTTCGCGCGGGCTATGCGCCACCGCACATCATGGACATTGGGCGACACTTCACAATAATGAAAACCCTGTTCCGCATAGCTTTGCGCTTGGTCTAACAAGTGGGCTATGGCGGGATAATCGGGAGATGCTGAAGCGCGTGCCAGACGCAGCCCTTGATTTAAATAGGCCCGTGCAAGATTCGCCGCTTTGTGTGGATGATAGGGATCTAAAGCCAAGGCTTGACTGTAATATGCTATGGCTTCAGGGATTAATGCCTGACGCATACAAAGATGTCCGAGCATATCGGGATAACGGTCATCCCAACTGATCAGCTTTTGACCAATACGAAGGTTCTCAATCCCCTGTTTCCGCACTTGTGTGAGATAAGGCGAATCGGGGTTTTTCTCCAAGAAAAAACGAACCGCGTCTCCACGCTGAAAATAGATTTCACCCACCAAAACGACTGAAGCACTTAGTAGACATACGAGAGACAAGGTACAGAGGAAAAGGGGAAAAGAGCGCCGTGGACGCCCTTGTGGAAGAACAGCTCCTTTGCCAAGAGATGGGAGCTCCTTCTTTTTCTTCTCGATTCCCCTATCATCAGCTGTCCGGGGAAAGGGTGTTGCCAGTCCATCTACAACGCCGATCATAAGAAAGAATAAGGCTCCCGACACGGGCACACGCAGATTAAAACCGAAGAGTCCATCGACGATAAAGGCCATGAAAAATGCGGCCAACGTATAGCCTAAAGCGCGTCGCGCCGGATCTTTCTCAGAAAAAGCGAGGGTCAAACAGCGGATCAACAAAGCGATGAGCAAAAAGACATGAAGGAAAAGTCCCGGTACGCCACTTTCTACCGCCGTTTCAAGTAAATCACAATGGACGTGCATATTGCGCTTTTGCCGTTCAGCAAACCATTGTTTTTCGTAGGGGGTCCAATGGGCGATGGCGTTACGCGCATAATTGGCGGAACCTTTACCCATGATCGGATTATCCAACACCATCTGTGCCGCACCGTAATAACCGTTGTACCGCAAAATCAAAGAGCCATCAGTGGGAAAATAATAGCCGCTGCGTTTATGAGATACAGGCAACAGTGCAAGGAGACCTATCAAGCCAAGAACTGTAGTCAAGACTAGTGCACTTACCGCCTTCCTCATTGTTTTTTCGGAACGCCAACGTGAAATCAAGAAAGATACAAAGAACAATCCACCGGCAGCAGCCAGCGCCAGCGGCGCACCACGCATATGGGTCATATATAAATGGGCGGCCATGACAAGCATTAAGGCAGCCACCCAACGATAGGAAGCGTGGGAAATAAGATACGCGCCCAGAATAAGCGTCAGTGCAAGGACATGACCGGCAAAATTAGGATTGGCGTAGGTAGAGGGCAATCCGCGGTATTCCTCGACATTTCGTGATGACCATGGAAAAATATCCCAGCCCACATACTGCATAAATCCATAAACACTGGACAAGAATACAGCGCAACAAATGACCAGAAAAAGGAAACGGATATGACGTGTTTCACGAAATACCCGCGATGCGAATAGGGCAATAAGGATCCACGTGGTATAGACGCGCAATTCGTCCAAACCCGCCATTTTAAAATTGGAATGGAGCACACACACGAGATTCCACACAAGCCATAGCGCGACAATCCCCAGCATCGGTATCTTCGGCCAATCCCAACACGCGCCCTTTTTAACAGGGCGTACCACTAGACTAACAGCCAACAAGAATAAAGCGATGGCGGAAAGCAATTCTTTAATATGTTTAACGGGATTGGCGTTGAGCGGAAATAAGGCGAGAACAAGGACAACTATCCAACAATAGATAATCAGGCGGTGGAATCGTGCCAAACGGAATTCTTCATTCATTCTATTCATATTGCCTGCTGCAGGGTCGGAACCATAATAGACCTAGAAGTTGCGCCTCATCGCGCATCGACCAAAGTCACGGGACATAAGATACAGGGGCAGTATACAGAAATAAATCTGTTTGTTAAAGAAGCGCTTTATTGTCTTCATCTGATACAGACTCTTTTAATCGCCCCTTTGAAACAGAAAGACGATGCCGGACAAAGTCTATGGTTCCACATTTTTTGTCCATGGTATTTAGAAATCGTTGTCTAATTTTAAGGGAGTGGTCAACAATAGCCTTGTTTCTCCGGCGCGCATAGACAACAAAATACTGTCCTTTTGGTACCAGCCAATCTCGGCGTCCAGTTGATCTTCAATATCACAGAAAAATCCAAAATTAAAGGAGCGTTTACCGGCGCGGCCCGCGTGGATAGCAACAAAAGGCGGCCGTGCAAAAACGGTGTCATAATAAACCCGTTCCAGGGGATTGGGATATAAAGGCTGTTCCAAAATTTTTAAAAGTGTGCAGAGTAAAGGCGCTGTAATCTCGGGTACCGCCACATACAAGGAAGTCCAGCCTTCGGGGAAACTAGCCAAGGCAATGCTCCCCTTTTGGTTGTCTGCAGTGTAATGAGACAAGATGTCCACATCCTCATTCGGCTCCACATAAAAAAGAGGATCCCACAGCGCTTCATTGCCGATATCATTCTCATTTTGGAGATAGACTCCTCCGGAAAGTAAATATTTCGATCGGGACGGGGCAGGCTCTTTAAAGGCCTTGACGGACATGCCAGTCACTTTACTGATATTTTCAACAGAGGCATTGGCGCCAAAGTATCCGGGCGCGTAAACCCAAATGGCACAAGCCTGTTCCTGTGCCAAACGAGTATGAATGCGATCGAGATCATTGGCCGGGATGAGAAAGGCATTTAGGAAAAGGTAGACCGGCGTGGGTGGTGAAATCCCGTCGACCACGTCGCGGAAAAGATGAAATCGCGTGCTTACACCGCAATGGAGCACGGCATCGCGGGCGCGTTGTAATAATCCCGCATTCATATGCTCAGCGGCCTGAAGATAAAAATTAACGGACTCATCCACGACAACTGTGAGTGTGGCTCCGTCTTCGAATTCCGATGGCTGTGCAGCAGCGGCATGACGTTTGCTATAAATATCTTTCAGCTTACCGAATTGAACCCACTGTTGCTCATCATTGAGCCATCCTTCGCCTTGCGGATCGGACCAGATCAATCCCAGGTCGTAGGTGAGTGCCATCGCAAAATTACGCCGTTGAACTTCATACACATCTTCGGCTCGAATGCCCTTTATCCGCTCAAATTCGCCGGTGTCTTCGGAACGTTCCACTCCTGTGCGCGTATCATCAATGATATACCATTGTTTATCACGAAGCCGGGCACTGTCGAAGGGGCCCATCATCCCGCCAACACCGCCAAGGCCACGATCAAAATAGGATACGGGTGAGATAAATCCGGTGACATCACTTTCCAAAAGCAACTCTAAGGCAAAATGACCGGAAGCGCTGTGCAAGCTTTCAAAGGAATAGCCGTAAGGCACAAGGATCATGGGCTCGACCACAGAAACGCTCGCTATCATGGCCGCCAAACCAGCAATAACCGAAGAGACTTGTTCGGAACAATAGCGGTAAAAATCGACCAAGGATTGTTGTTCGGGCAAGACAGCAAGAGCATTCTTTTCTTCCGTCGAGGCAGGCCGCTCCGGAATGGTCACCGTTTCAAGGTTGAGCCCCGGTCGAACCCAAGCCTTTTGAAAAGACTCTTCGTTTCCATAGGTGTGCTGCAGCCAGTCTTTGAAATGTTGTTCGTTCACTTCGGAACGGTCGAAAGCGCCGGGCAGCACCCACCGTTGATCCGTTAGGGCCGTTAAAATATAGCCCTGTATATTTTCACGGTGCGAACCCGACTCAACAGCAAGAATCATTTCTTCCAAACGTTGACGTGCAGTCTCAATCCACAAATCAGAACCTATGGAGGGGTGCGCCTGCAGGGCGTCTTGTGTCTTGACTGCTGCTTCCGGATGCTGTTCCAGCCAACCGGTAGGCGGATTCAAATCGACGCGAAGTACCAGACCCGCTTTTTTATCTATGGCAAGATACTGCTCAAGAACAGGATTATAAGGATCGGTCTTTTTTTCTCCTTCTTCTACTTCTGTCCAGTCTAAGGGTAAGGGAACGATAAAGCGATTGATGCCATTTTGAGATGCCAAGGTCAATTGAGATTGGGTGACCTCCCAATTGTCGGCTACCTGACCGCCTACATAAAGAAATATGGGAACCGCTTCCTTAGATTCTTCTGTGGCGTGAATATCGTTCTGTCCTGACTTGGTTGTCGGCACGGCTGTTGAGGAAGGTGCTTGTCTGTCGGGTACGGAATATACGATGGGCGACACGGAGAGTTTGCCCAAATACAATCCTGCTAAAACAGTGGCAGTCAACAAAATCATAAAAAAGAGGACTCTCACAAAAATATCGCGAGAAATGGATTTCGGTAGAAATTTCATTCAGGAACCTTTTCAGTGGCTAATATTTTCCCTCAGGGATGCAGATATTCATAAACATTCCTTAAGACATGCATTTTAACTTTGTTCCAAGTGATAGATCAATTTCAGTCCAAAGTCTGCAGGTGTTGTTTAATGTCTTTACAAGCCGCTCATGTATAATAGTTCAATTCTGCAGCGTACAACGCTATAATACGATGTTTAATGATACCGGAGGATCGCGCAGGCTATTTAGAGAAATGGATCTTTTGAAAATCACGTTGTAATTTCTTTCAATTGATCGCGACCGTCCCGAGAAGAATAACTATTTTTTTTCGGGTCTCTTTCTTTTCTAAATCCGCATCGCCTTCTATCTATATAGTTGAGCAGCAATAGGAAAAATCTTCATGACTCTATTTGAAACAAAACGAGGGCTCTATATCAGTGTCCTTATCCTTCTCAATTTGACGATGACCGCCACCGCTTTTTGTGCTCTTACCGCAGACGATGATGTGCATATTCAAGGACATTTCTTGGAATGGTACTTCTCGAAAGATGAAGGAGGCAAACTTGAAACACTGCATATCCTTGGCAGCGAGGTGAACCTTGCCGGTGATAATGGTCTCGCCCAAGAAGGCTTCGGCGTCGGCAGTCACTATGTGCCCAATCGCAGGTTGAACGAGAAACTGGAAATATTGGAAGAAGCTTCCTCCCGGCCCATGCTACGCTACCAGTACGATTGTGACGGCCCAAACATTAAAGGGCTCCATGTCATGCGAACAATGGAACCGCTGCCTGAAGAAGCCTCCATGCGGGTTACGTGGAGTATTGAAAATAAAGGCGATGAAAATCAATGGATCGCGCCTTGGATTAAAAACGATATACGGGTCGACACCAATTCACACATGGATTTGCCTACACTCATGGGCGTCATTGCTCCCAATCGCGAAGGCTACTATGCGGCATCCCGTAACTGGACGGCACTCACGAATCCAAGACTCCAAAACACTTTGTATATCGTCACCCATGCCGATCACACCCACGCTTTTCTCACGACAAAAGATGAGAAAGACCATCTCGCCGGCATCCAAGTCAATTGTGTACCGCGCTTTTTAAAGCCCGGCGAAATCTGGACAACCCTCTATCGTTTGAACGTTGCCCGAGGATTGAAACATGTCAATTTCGCCTGCGACGAATTTGCGATGCAGCTGGACTGCCAAGATGGACAGCTTATCGCACTCTTTTCACCGGCAAAACCGATCAACAACTTAGAGATAGAAGCGCGGATTGTGGCGAAGAATAAACGGGTCTGGAAACTTCCCAGAAAACGGTTCAACATGTCTCCCTCTCAATTGGCGCGATGTACCTACGATTGGGTCCCTCCCGAGGCGGGTGTCTATGAATTTATGGCGCAGTTGTATCAAGGCGACGATCCTCTTCCCTTGGGCAGTGATACCGGTTCTCCTCATGGCGGCATTGACACACAATTCATTGTGGGGAAAGAGGTGACCTCCGCCATGCCGGCGTGGACAGATGCGCCCCATGTCTTGGATCGTGGAGCCCGTCTCATCAAACGAAATCTTGCTATTGACGGCGAAACAAAAATATGGTTTGCCCCTTCTCTTGAAAAAATATTTAGAGAAGACAGCGCGTCACCGCTGGGCGCAACCAATCCGATTTTGCAAGTATCCCTTGCGAAGAACGAATCAGAATCATTCCAAATATGTCTGCGTCCGCCCGTGGACATGATGCTCGCCAACGTCAATATTTCCGCTTCCGATTTGATCCACGAAAATGGCAGTGACCGAATCTCCCAAAACGATATCTCACTCTATCATGTCCACTATCATCATGTCCCCATACCCAGCCATTATGAAGGTCCCACAGGGTGGTGGCCCGATGCCTTGCCCCCCTTGAAAGCCTTTTCTGCTGAAGCAGGAAGAACAACACCGGTTTGGGTTACCGTCTACGCGCGCCCCGGTGCGGCCCCGGGCATTTATCGCGGGTCAATTACCGTTTCTGCTGCCAATGGCGGCCCTTGGGAATTGGGACTCGAACTGACCATCTACGATTTTGAACTGCCGACCATTCCGACGCTTAAAACCGATTTCGGCTTTTCCATGGAATCAGTATCCCAATATGCGTCGTCCATAAATGCCAGTCCCGACAGAATCGCACGAGGCTTCCTTGAAAATGCACTCATGCACCGGGTGACTTTACATGAGCTGAGCCAAATGCCCGGAATCAGCAGCAATTATGCGGCAGACTTAGCCCGTTATGAACAGCGGTTAGATTTCCTGCTCAAATCGGGACTCTCCACCATTCATGTGCCGGCGAATCTGTTGGACGCTCCGGAACAACTTCGTGCTGCCAACGCTTTCGTAAAAAGAAAATCGCTCAGCAACAGAGCCTTCACCCAGCTGGCCATCGAACCGGAAGAGCCGGCGTGGAACCGTATTTTGGAAAGCATGGAGATTTGGGAAGAAAACGCGCCCGATATTCCGATAACGGTGAGTACGCAGGGGCTACGTCCTTTCATCCCGCCCTTTTTGGACATTTGGTCTTTGCACGCACAAGTCTTTGATACGACTCACAACGCGGCAATACTCAAGCGTGCTTCAGAAAACGGAGAAGTCTGGTGGTATGTGAACCATACACCGCCGCGGCCCTACGGCAATTTCTTCTTGGACTTTGCCGGTATTGAACATAGAATTTTATTCTGGCAAACATGGGCGTTGGGATTACGGGGCATGCAATATTGGAATGTGAATTATTGGCTGGACAATCAAAATCCCTACGACAGTGTCCTCGATATTACTCCGGTGAACGGGGATGGCATATTGCTCTACCCCGGCGCCGATGGTCCCGTGAACTCTATCCGTTGGGAAATTATCCGTGACGGCATTGAAGATTTCGATTATTTTACGCTCTTCATGGAACGGGTACGTGCCTTGAAAGGTATCCCCGGGCATGACACGCTGCTGAAAGAAGCGGCTGACGCATACAATCTCCATGATATTGTTCCCAGTTTAGTCTCTTTTACGCGTGATCCTGAAGTGCTGTTGAAAAAACGGGAGGACATTGCGCACATGATTTTGAAAATGGATCAGGTATTAAAGCGAAGCTATTAAAGTAAATCCGAGACCAAATTCACCCCGGATTTTTAAGCCATATTATTTTGTTAAGGATGTTAACTTTCTACCAAGAAAGGCCTCGCAGTACACAGAAACTGACAGCGACTTCTGAACACAAATAAATCAGTCAGAAATTGACTTTTTAAGCACAGCACTGTATTATAATTTTTAAGAATTGGATCGTGGAGCAGCAGCGGTAATTCAGAGCACGAAGTCATTGTCCTTCTATATTTCCCTCTTTGCAGGAGAATGATATATAAGCGATTATATGTTATTGCTGCGAAATAATGCTCATAATTTACGATAAAAAAACACAACAGAATATAAGGTAACCAGATTATGAAATTTACAGTAATTGGCGGCGGTAGTTCTTACACGCCCGAATTGTTGGATGGATTATTTTCACGCTTAGATCAGATTCCTGTATCTGAAGTTTGGCTCATGGATCAGGATGAAGAGCGCCTGAAAATTAATCGTGATTTTGCCGAACGTATGGCGTCACGGCACGGCAACCCTTTCCGTGTCTTCAGCACGAGCTCGCTTGACGAAGCGGTGACCGATGCCAAATATGTGGTTACCCAAATTCGTGTAGGGCAAATGGGTGCTCGCATAGCCGATGAAAAACTTGGATTAAAATACGGTATTGTCGGACAGGAGACAACAGGGGTGGGCGGTTTTGCCTGCGCATTGCGCACCATCCCCCGCATTCTGGAAGTGGCACACAGAATGGAAGAGCTTTGTCCTAACGCCTTCTTGATCAACTTTACCAACCCTGCCGGCATCAACACGGAAGCGGTGCTAAAGCACAGCAAGATACGGACCGTGGGACTGTGCAATGTGCCCATTGGTATGATTATGGACGTTTCCAAACATCTCGGATATGACCCCCAACGTGTGACCATGGACTATGTGGGATTGAACCATTTGTCGTGGGTACGTCATTTTTACGCAGACGATCAAGACATTACAGCGGCGGTATTGGAGAAATTTATCGAACACGCCCGTCATGAATGGGAAGAAGATGATACCCGTGAAAACATGATCGAAGCCATTCGAAGCCTCAACATGTTTTGTAACTACTACCTCCAATATTTCTACAGCACCGATACGGTATTGCGTACATTAAAAAACAAAACGCGGACCCGTGGCGAAGAAGTGGTGGAAGTGGAAGACGCCTTATTCGAGAAATATCGGAATCCTGAATTGACCGAAAAACCTGAAGAATTGGGCAAGCGCGGCGGCGCCCATTATTCTACTGCAGCCTTCCTGCTCATAGACGCTATTGAAAATAACCGGGGATCACGTCAGGTTGTTTGCTGTCGCAACAATGGCGCTGTGCCCACCTTTGATGATGATGTGTCTGTGGAAGTCTCTGCCATCATCGACAGTAACGGCGCAAAAGCGGTACCCCAGGAAGGGCCCGAACCGTCTATTCGCGGATTGATGCAACTGATTAAAGCCTATGAAACGCTCACCGTTGAAGCGGCCGTCAAAGGCTGCCGTGAGTCCGCTTATAAAGCCTTGCTCTTCCATCCGCTTATGCCCAACGCCCTCGGATGCCGTGCCCTTCTGAATGATCTGTTAGAAATTAACCGCCCTTATTTGCAAGGGACTTTCTTTTAACCTCCGAACAACACCGAAAGGATCGGGAATGACCGCAGCTGTTGTATGTGAAACATCTCTCGCAGATCGAGGCCCTGACACCCGTGGCAAAGTTCGAGATATTTATGATTTGGGTGACCGTTTGCTCTTGGTTGCCACCGATCGTATCTCCGCCTTCGACTGGGTAAACCCGGTGGGCATCCCAGACAAAGGGCGCATCCTCACACAAATTTCCCTGTACTGGTTTGAACAAATGGCGAACTTATGCAGAAACCACCTTATCTCTGCTGATATTGCCGATTTTCCGGAGCCTTTTCAAGAACAGGCAGAAATCTTCGCGGGCCGCTCGTTGCTCGTTCATAAATGCGAGATGCTGCCTATCGAATGTGTAGTGCGCGGCTATCTTGCCGGCAGCGGACTCAAAGAATACAAAGAATCCGGCACAGTTTGCGGTATCCCTTTGCCTGCAGGACTCGTGGAAGCGGACAAACTCGACGAGCCTATCTATACCCCTGCTACCAAAGAAAGCGACGGACACGACATCAATATCAGCCCTGAAGAAGCAGGTCGAATCATCGGCGAAACACTGAACGAACAAGCTGCTGCTTTGGCTATTGCCATTTATAAACGGGGACATGACCTTGCCGCAGAAAAAGGAATCATCCTCTGCGACACCAAGTTTGAATTTGGTCTCCTTGATGGCGAACTCGTTTTGGCGGATGAAGTGTTGACCCCTGATTCCTCGCGGTTTTGGCCTGCCCAAAGCTATGAAGCAGGAAAAGCGCAGCCCAGTTACGATAAACAATTTGTGCGCGATTATTTGGAAGCCATCTGTTGGGATAAGAATTCGCCTCAGCCTCCGCTTCCCGCTGAAATCGTTGAAAAAACGCGGGCGAAGTATATGGAAGCTTACCAACAGCTCACAGGCAGAGTGGCGCTCTGATTTTTCGACATTTTTTAATGTCTCTGATAAGCAGATGTTTCGATTCCTCTTTATAGCCCTTTCATTACGACCTTGAAAGTGCCAATAAACTTAAGAAGAAATCGGTTTGACACACGATGATATTATTTGCTAAACTATGCATTACAAATTGAGCGGGAATAACTCAGTGGTAGAGTGCAACCTTGCCAAGGTTGAAGTCGCGGGTTCAAATCCCGTTTCCCGCTCCATTTTTTTTTCTCAATCGGGCCGTTAGCTCAGCCGGTAGAGCAGGTGACTCTTAATCACAAGGTCACAGGTTCGAATCCTGTACGGCCCACCATGAGGTAACAATACGCGCGTCAAGTGGAATGGAGGGTAGTTTCACCACATTCCACTTTCACAATAAGCTTTAGATCAGGGCTCATAACCCCCTTCAAGATGTTCCCTACAGTTGTATTGGGCGAGTGGCGGAATTGGCAGACGCGCTGGATTTAGGTTCCAGTACTTTACGGTGTGCGGGTTCAACTCCCGCCTCGCCCACCAGCCCCAACCGAATTGGAAGTGAGATCACTCATGACAGAACATGAAAAAGAAATCTCCGAAGAAACTTCTGTAAATACAGAAGAAGTTGCAGATGTGGCAGAAAGCGAAAGCACAGAAACAGAAATAGAAGATGTGTCTGCAGCTGAAGAAGCAATTACGGATGAGAGCGTTGAAGAAATTGGCGAAGATGAGTTCGAATGGACTGAAGAGCCAATTTTTGAGATAGAAAACAAAGAGGCGTGTATGTGTGAGGTCAAAGTCACCATACCTGCAGCCAATTTAAAAAATACCTTGGACACCGTTTACGACGAATTCAACAATGACGTCCAAGTGCCGGGCTTCCGTCGCGGCAAAGCGCCACGCAAACTTTTAGAACGGCGTCTGGGCAAATTTGCCAAATCCACGGTCGTCGAAAGGCTCGCTGACGCAGCATCACGCAAACTTCAACGGGATCACAAGCTGCATCCCATCTCAGATGTCGATGTGGAAGGCCTGGAAGAGCCTGAAGAAATCGTAGAAACCGAAGACTTGGTCTATACCCTCAGTTTTGAAGTGGCGGGATCTTGTGATCTGGCAGACTACACCCAGTTCATTTTGGAACCACAAGAAGTTGAGGTAACCGATGAACAGTTAGACGCTTCCGTGGAACAACTGCGTATGCGTCTGGGCCGCTTTGAACCGCTCACCGAAGGTGAAGCTCAAGACGGCGACCAGGTTATTATTGATTTTAACGGCACTATCGACGGCGAAGCCTTTGAAGGTAATAGCGCCGAAAATTATCCCTATATTCTTGGCTCCGGACGCTTCCATGAAAATATGGAAAAAGCCTTATCCGGCGCTGTCGTTGACGGTGAATTAGAAGCTGAAGTACCTTTTGACGCGGACTATAATATTAAAGCCCTCGCCGGTAAAACGGCGCTATTCAAGATTAAGGTCAACGAAATTAAACGGCGTGTGCTTCCTGAACTGGACGATGAATTCGCCAAAAAAATCGGTTACGATACGATGGATGCTTTAAAAGAATCCATCAAAAACGATCTTGTTAAGAGCAGTGAAAACATGGTTCGCGAAAGTCTGCGCCAAGAAATGCTGAAAAAAATTGTGGATGAAAGCAGCTTCGAACTTCCTAAAAATACACTGGCAAAAATGGCTGACGCCCGCTACAATGAAAAAGCCAACGAATTAACGAGTCAGCATGTTTCCTCGGAAACTATTGAAGAGCAACAGGAACAGATTAAAGCCGAAGCTGAAGAAGAAATGACGTTTTACATGAAAACCAGTTACGCCATAGATGCTGCTGCTAAAAAAGAATCAATTACGATTTCGGAAGAAGACGTTGATTCCTATTTGCGCGACATGAACAGCGGCGGCGGCGAAGAAATGTTTCAACTTCTTAAAGCCAGATTTCTCAGCGAAGAAAATATTTCCAACTCAACCTATCATGTTCTTCAGGATAAAACGCTGGATGCACTTATTGCCAAGGCTACCGTTAAGCCGATCCCTAAGGATGAATGGATAAAAAAGCATAGCGAAGAGACATCCGATGATGAGGAATCCAAACAAGATGACCAGTCATAAGAGTTCGGACAGGACCATTGAACGGGCTTCCGACATTTTAAATGCCATACCTGATCTCGGTGGGCGGACGCCTATTGATCCTCAAGCCGTTACCATCTATCAACAGACCAGCAGAGGGGAACGTGCCTACGATATCTTTTCCCGACTTTTAGAAGATCGTATTATTTTCTTGGGCTATACGATTGATGACGCCGTCGCGAACTATGTCATTGCACAATTACTTTTCCTCGAAGCTGAAGATCCTGATAAAGACATCAATATTTATATTAATTCTCCGGGCGGCAGTGTCACGGCAGGGCTGGCCATTTACGACACCATGCAATATGTGCGCCCAGACATCACAACCATCTGCATTGGTCAGGCTGCAAGCATGGCCGCCGTACTCACCGCGGCCGGTGCTAAAGGAAAACGATTTTCCTTGCCCTATTCACGCTTCCTCTTACACCAATTAATGGGCGGCGTCCGAGGACAGGCAACGGATATCGAAATCCAAGCCAGAGAAATCGTGCGTATTGGTGAAATGATTGACGAGATCCTTGTCAAACATACCGGTCAAAGCCTTGACGTGATTCGCCAAGACAGTGACCGCGATTTCTTCATGGGCGCCTATGAAGCCCAAAAATATGGACTAATTGATGAGGTGTTGGTGCGCAATCCTGCACTGGAGTCCCGTTGACCTGTTCTCCCGCGTATGACCCGAGGCGTCGTTGATCGACACCACAATATATTGTTGACGAACACGTCACAAAGTGCTATAATAACACATAATGTAGTACTCAGTGTTCCGGTATTATTGGGTTATTTCTGAACAGCAGAAGGAGACAAAATCCGATGCCACCTAATCAGCGTTCAAGAATGAACGCCCCCACATGCTCTTTTTGCGGGAAACGCCATGACGAAGTCAATAAACTGGTTGCAGGTCCCGATGTCAATATTTGTGACGAATGTGTACGACTCTGCAGCGATATCGTGGCAGAAGACCGCGCAAGACGTAAGGGCGGCCGTGCTATTCATGTTCCTACCCCTCAAGAAATCAAAGACTTTCTTGAGGGGTATGTGGTAAGCCAAGAACGTGCTAAACGCATTCTTGCCGTTGCTGTTCACAATCATTATAAACGTCTTGCTACAGGCGCTGAAATTGATGGCGTTGAATTGCAAAAAACCAACGTCTTGTTGATCGGTCCTTCCGGTACGGGTAAAACCTTGCTCGCCGAAAGCTTGGCGCACATGCTGGATGTACCTTTCGCTATCGTTGACGCCACGACCCTCACCGAAGCCGGCTATGTGGGTGATGACGTTGAAAATGTCATTCTCAAACTTTTACAAAATGCCGACTTCGACTGTGCCCGAGCGGAAACCGGTATCGTCTATATTGATGAAATCGACAAGACTGCCAGAAAAAGGGACAGCCCTTCCATTACACGAGACGTTTCCGGGGAAGGCGTACAGCAGGCTTTATTAAAAATAATTGAAGGAACCATTGCCAACGTGCCGCCCCAAGGCGGACGCAAGCATCCCCAGCAAGAGTGTATTCAGGTAGATACCCGTAATATTCTCTTCATCTGCGGCGGCGCTTTTAACGGCTTGGAAGCTATTATACGTAAGCGTACCGGCAACAACCTGATTGGCTTTAACTCCCCTCTGAAATCAAAGGAGGAGCATCGAATCGGTGATATCTTGGCCCAAGTACGTCCTGAAGATCTTATTAAGTTCGGGATGATCCCGGAATTTTCAGGTCGGCTTCCCGTCACAGCTACCTTGCATGATCTGTCGAACGAAGACCTCCAACGCATTTTGGTAGAACCTAAAAATGCATTGACACGTCAATATCAAAAGCTTTTCCAGATGGAAAAAGTCAAATTGGAATTCCAAAACGAAACTATCGCAGCTATTGCGGAAAAAGCTATTTCTCTGGATACAGGCGCAAGGGGACTGCGCGCCATTCTTGAGGAAGCGATGCTGGGATTGATGTTTGATATTCCAAGCCGCTCTGACGTGCGCGAAGTCATAATCACTCCGGGCATGATCCTAGAAAATGACGATCCTATTATCGTGTATGAACATGATAAACATAAGGAACGGATCGACAGTAATACCAATACTGCTTCCGCCTAAATTTTCATGCCAATTAGTATAACCCTCCCTCCATTCGGGCGTTGGGTAGTGCCGAAGGGGGCATGGTACGGTTCCACACAGGAATGTACTACCCACCGTATTGACGAATAGCAAAAGCTGCCGGGTGTTCGCAACACTTTCAGGCGAGAGGATTATTCAATTATGCCAGCACCAAAGAAAAAAACTTCGGACATCAAGTTAAAGTTACCCTTGGTTCCTTTGAAAGATACGGTTCTTTTCCCGAACATGGTGATACCGCTTTTTATCGGCCGACCGGCCTCTGTTGCCGCTGCTCAAAAAGCCTTTCACACAGACATACCTCTATTTTTGTGCACCCAAAAAGATCCTACCCTTGAGGAACCAACTGCGAAATCTTTATACCGTGTCGGCACTGTCGCAAAGATTGTCAATATTATGCGGCTCCCCGATGGCTCTATTAAGGTTGTAGTGGAAGGACTTTACCGAGGCAAGGTACATTCTTTTGAGCTGACCGATATGCCCTATATGGCGACAGTATCCCAGCCCGAAATTGAAGACCCCGACGATGAAGAATTAGTCGCGCTTATGCGGCTTGTACTCACCCAGTTCGAAGAGTATGTGAAACTCACCCAACGCATTGCCCCCGAGATATTTCTCACCATTCAAAATATGACGGATCCCAACCTCTTTGCTGATACGATCTGTGCCTTCTTGTTTGTGAATGTGGAAGAACGACAGAACCTACTGGGGTGTTTAAAGATCAAGGAGCGTCTTGAAAAAATGGCGATGCTCCTTTATCGGGAAATTGAACTCAACCAAATTGAACAACAGGTACGTAACCGAGTGCGCGAACAGCTGGAAAGAAGCCAGCGAGAACACTACTTACAGGAACAAGTGCGCATTATCCAACAAGAATTGGGTACACGCGACGACGGTGCAAATGAGTTTACCGAATTGCAGGAGATGATCGAAAAGTCGCGCATGCCGAAGGCGGTGAAGGAGAAGGCGGAACGGGAATACCAACGCTATGAACGGCTGCCCCTGATGAGCCCTGAAAGTGCTGTCTTGCGCGGCTATCTCGAATGGCTCTGTGATGTACCTTGGTCAAAACGCACCAAAGATACCTTAGACATCAACAAAGCTAGCGAAGTACTTGATACCGATCATTTCGGACTTAAAAAAGTCAAAGAACGGATTTTGGAATTCCTTGCTGTTCGCAAACTCAATCCCCATGGCCGCGGCCCTATCCTCTGTTTGGTTGGCCCGCCCGGTGTGGGAAAAACTTCCCTCGGTCAATCCATTGCGAAAGCGATGAACCGCAAATTCGTGCGCGTATCCTTGGGCGGTGTGCGCGATGAGGCCGAAATACGCGGTCATCGCCGCACCTATGTAGGGGCCATGCCCGGACGAATCATTCAAAGCATGAAGGATGCCCGTGTAAAAAATCCCGTGTTTATGCTTGATGAAATTGATAAGATGAGTGTTGATTTTCGCGGCGATCCTTCCTCCGCGCTTCTTGAGGCCCTCGACCCTGAGCAAAACAATCATTTCAGTGATCATTTTCTTGAAGTGGGTTTCGATTTGTCGGAAGTCTTTTTCATCACAACTGCCAACAACGAATACAACATTCCCTTCCCACTCCAAGACCGCATGGAAATTGTTCGCTTGCCCGGCTATACGCACGAAGAAAAAATGAAGATTGCCCGTATCTTTTTGATTCCGCGCACCATCAAAGAGAGCGGTATTCAAAATGAAGATATCGATTTTACCGATGAAGGATTAAATACACTTATCCAACGCTACACCCGTGAAGCGGGCGTGCGCGAATTGGAACGTTCATTAGCCAGCGTCTGCCGTAAAGTAGCACGTAAAATCGTGGACAACAACGAAGACCGAGAAAAAGTAATCTGTGCAGATCAAATTCATAGATTGCTCGGACCTCCGCCTTATGGCGATACCCTTCGCGAAGTCGAATCTGATGTAGGCGTTGCCATCGGCATGGCATGGACCCCTACAGGCGGCGAAACGCTTCGAGTCGAAACCAGCACAATGCCGGGCAAAGGTGATCTGCTCCTTACCGGTCAATTAGGGGACGTGATGAAAGAATCGGCAAAGGCCGCCTTTTCTTATATTCGTGCCAACGCAGGCAAATGGAAGTTAGCCGAAGACTTTTATAAAAACATTGACATTCATGTCCACGTTCCCGAAGGCGCCATTCCTAAAGACGGACCTTCTGCCGGATTGGCCATGATCGTGTCTTTATTGTCCGCTGTAACGGGAATCCGGCCCCAATCCGCCACTGCCATGACCGGTGAAATTACCTTACGCGGAAAAATACTGCCTGTAGGCGGTGTGAAAGAGAAAGTCCTTGCCGCGCGGCGTGCCGGTATTACAACGGTTTTATTACCCCGTGAAAACGAAAAGGATTTCCCCGATCTACCCTCCGAGGTACTGGAAGACTTGCGTTTTGTTCTTATTGACACGGTGGAAGACGCCCTTGCCGTCATCTTTCCGGATCAAGGGAAAACGGACGCAAAAAAAACAAAGGCTGGAGTCAAAAAATCCCCGAAAAAATGAGGTGACTGAATGGTACGCCCGATTGAGGCTCGTTTCATATGCAGTGTTCTACAGGCTGATCAGTTTCCCAAAACAAATTTGCCGGAAATCGCTTTCATTGGTCGGTCTAATGTGGGCAAATCTAGTTTGCTCAATGCCTTGTTGGGCAGCAAAGGCCTGGCGAAAACCAGCGGCAAACCGGGTAAAACACAGACTATCAATTTCTTCGAAGTAGAGAAAAAACGTTACTTTGTTGATTTGCCGGGCTACGGTTATGCTCGTGTCGCAAAATCGGTCAAGGAAGAATGGGGCCGTCATATGATGGCGTATTTACAGGACAGAGTCTCGCTGCAGCTTATTGTCTTACTTTTAGATGGACGCCACGAACCCATGGATAATGACTTGCACATATTGGACTTACTCGAAGAAATCGAAAAGCCTACCCTCATCGTTACGACCAAAATTGACAAAGTGAAACGTGCACTGCGAAAAAAACAACAAGAGATCACCCGTCAAGCGCTGGGCTTAGATGAAGATGCTTTAATCATTGCTGCCTCCAGCGTGACCGGAGAAGGACTCCGGGATATTTGGGAAGTTATACGTGACCTCTAACCATTTCAATAAATAATAGAATCTTTTTTTTGACAAATGGGAACTTATAGGATATCATAAGAATATATAAGGTAGTGATTGTTACCTTTAACAAAGTGACTAGGAAGAATAAACGGAGACCTCAAAAATGAAACACCTCAAAAAAGTAAGTGCCCGTGTTCAATCTCCCCAAAAGGCTGCCATGGATACTACGTTAATCCTTTACATTGTAGGCTCAGTATTTACAGGATTAGGCTCTATTTTAATCGGTATCAGCAGTACCCTTGATCCTAAATTAGACATTTAATAGGTAATATCAAGCTTTATCCCTTCCCTCTCGGCACGCCCTTCGAAACGAAGTAGGCGTGCCGGGAACAATGACAAATTATCTAACGTCAGCTATTTTGTCACGCGCCTATTGTTTTACGGGCATACACAACAAGCAATGCCAATAACAGTATGGTTCCTACAGCAATGCAAATTCTTGCGCTCCACAGTACAGTGGGGCTGAATGCATTTTCCGTATTGACCGGGGGCATTTCATCAGCTGACGAGGATTGATCTGTTTTTGAAGAGCTTTGCTTCGCCTGAAGGGAAGCGGCCATTTCTCGGGCAGTTTCTGCCATCTCAACATCTTGCTCCTTAACCGCACGTACGCCGGAGCGGGTGCTGAGAAACTTGTAGCCGTGGCTTGTCCAAAGCTCTTCCAAACGTTTTTTCCGCATGGCAGGAATTTCATAGGAAACAACGGCATTACGCATCATGGTGCGATTTAAGGTGCCCGTATAAAAGGGATCATCAGGAACAAATTCAACGACTTGAGTCGCTTTGATTTCGTGTGTATGATCCATAACCCACGCCCCGTTGATACGTATCCCGGCATAAAAGTCCGGGCCGGAACCGAGCGTAACCTTAAAGGTGGGAACATCGGCCGGCACAGGTCCATTGAGCAGTGCCTCGGTCTGCATATATCCGGCAAGCAGCAACGCAGTGATAAGCATGGTCATGTTATTTCACCTTTGCTTTGCATAGAAGAAACGTTCTGAAAACAGTGTATGTGCTTTCCTATAACTTTACCAGAATCAAAGCATATCACATGACTTCAGTGCGATAAAATTGATCTACTGACTATTTTAGAGGTATGATTTCCATAAGGATGCAAAACTTTGGATGACAACGGTGTTTCCTATGTTGCAAGGTCAGGAATCTTATCGCTGACGCGCGTGTTGTTTCTGCAACAGGACTCCATACCGTAATGCTCTATTCAAGCAATAAAAAGGAACCAATAATCATGGCAAAAACCATATATGAGAAGATATGGGACGCCCACGTCGTACACGAAACTGATGGTCAAGATGCTATTCTCTACATTGATCGGCATTTTGTCCATGAAGTAACTTCACCACAAGCTTTTGAAGGACTTCGTTTATCAGATAGATCGGTACGTCGTCCGGATCTCACCTTCGCAACCATGGATCATAATATTCCAACGACCAGCCGTGCACTGCCCATAGCGGATCAACTGAGCCGGGCACAGGTGGAAACCTTAAAGCACAATTGTAAGGAATTTGGCGTCGAATGTTTCGATATGTATGATCCACGTAACGGGATCGTTCATGTGATCGGTCCTGAACTCGGTCTGACTCGACCGGGCATGACCATCGTATGCGGCGACTCCCACACCTCGACTCATGGCGCTTTCGGAGCCCTTGCTCATGGTATCGGCACCAGTGAAGTGGAGCATGTGCTGGCGACACAGACCTTGTTGCAAAAAAGATCCTTAACCATGGAAATACGCATCAACGGCGCGCTCCCCCCCGGACTGACCTCCAAAGATATTATTCTTGCGATTATCGGTCATATTGGCACCTCCGGCGGCAATGGTCATGTGATTGAATATACAGGCGAAGCTGTGCGCAACATGAGCATGGAAGCGCGCATGACCATGTGCAATATGAGTATTGAAGCGGGAGCCCGTGCTGGACTGATCTCTCCCGATGAAACCACCTTTGAATACTTGAAAGGCCGTCCCTTCCTCCCGAAAAACAGAGATTGGAACGAAATGGTAGAAGGGTGGAAACAATGGGCATCTGATCCCGACTGTACCTATGATACGGTTATCGAATTGGACGCGCCGTCCATCCAACCGCAGGTTTCATGGGGAACCTCTCCGGAAATGGTGACCGGAATCAAAGGGGCTGTCCCCATACCTGATGAAATTGAAGATCCCGACAAGCGCGCGGCTTGTATCAAAGCTCTGGCTTATATGGGGTTGGAACCGGGTACACCGATGGAATCGATTGCTCCGGAAATGGTCTTTATTGGATCCTGCACCAACGGCAGAATGGAAGACCTTCGTGCCGCTGCAAAAGTATTTGAAGGTCGTAAAAAAGCGGATTCTCTGCAGGTGCTCGTAGTGCCCGGATCCAGCATTGTCAAGAAACAGGCCGAAGAAGAAGGACTGGACAAGATTTTTATTGAAGCCGGATGCGAATGGCGCGAACCGGGCTGCTCCATGTGTCTCGCCATGAATGATGACCGCCTTAAACCGGGCCAACGCTGCGCATCCACATCCAACCGAAACTTCGAAGGGCGTCAAGGCAAAGGCGGACGCACCCACCTTGTCAGTCCCGCCATGGCAGCAGCTGCGGCAGTAGCCGGTCATTTTGTTGATATCCGTGACTGGGAATATAAAGAAGTATAAAAAAGGCTTTACATAAAGAGAGGATCCCATAATGAAATCGTTCACAACCCATCAGGGCATTGTTGCACCCCTCGAAGCGATGAACGTCGATACGGACCAAATCATACCCAAACAATTTTTGAAGCGTATTGAACGTACCGGCTACGGCGACGTGCTCTTTTACGATTGGCGCTATGAGGATGACGGAAAAATCCCGAACTCAGATTTCGAACTGAATGCGCCCCGCTATCATAATGCAAGCATTTTATTGACCAAAGATAATTTTGGCTGCGGTTCTTCCCGTGAACATGCGCCATGGGCATTGTCTGACTACGGTTTCCGTGCCTTGATCGCGCCTTCCTTTGCAGACATCTTTTATAACAATTGTTTCAACAATGCGTTGCTCCCGATCACCTTGGATCATGATACGGTGCAGGCTTTGTTCGAAGAAGTACGCAATACGGAGGGCTACACGCTCACTGTAGATCTTCAAAGCCAGAAAATTATCAAGCCTGACGGAAGCAGTATTGATTTCACAATTCAGCCTTTTTTACGCGATCGCCTGCTCAATGGTTGGGATCAAATCGGACTCACCTTGCAGCATGAAGAAAAAATTACGGAATACGAACGCGCCAAAGCCTTGCCTTGTTCCAAGCGTTTATAAATCAGTTGAGGAACTACGTTGCCTGTCTACACCTACCAAATAATCAATGAAGATGGTTCAGACGGAGAATGCTTTGAGGTGATCCATGGGATGAATGATCCGCCTCTAACGGTGCATCCTGAAACAGGACGACCTGTTAAGCGGGTCTTTACCGCGCCCCATATTGCAGGATGGGGCAATTCACGACAAGCAAAAGAAATGCTCAGTGATGCCAATGTGGAGAAGCACGGATTTACCAAGTACGTACGCAGCGGTAAAGGGCAATACGAAAAACGAGCAGGAAAAGGACCGGGCACAATCGACGTGAGCGATTAGTCGCCCGTCCGCTGTACCGGCGCTTCTCACGTGGCGCTGCCAAAGAAGAGCTGACCTTTCGTAAGCGCCATTTACACAGCAGTCAAATAGCTTTGCTGTATGCGCTCCACTAAGGCAGACTGATCCCATGCCCAAAATTGATCCGAGAATAGTTCCACTTCTATAAAGCCTTGGAAACCGGCATCCTCCACCCATCCGCGAATCAAGGGGATATTGATACATCCCTCGCCCATCATGCCGCGATCATTTAAAAGATGGCGGGTAGGTGTGCGCCAATCTGAAACATGAAAAGCAAAGATCTTTTGGCCGGCTCGGGAAATTTCCGATTTCAACATGGGATCCCACCAAACATGGTACACGTCCACACACACCCCCAGCCACGGTGAAGCTAGGATAGTGACCATATTGTTCGCCTGCTCTAAGGTATTCACAGCGCTTCGATCGTCGGCATACATGGGGTGCAGTGCTTCGATCGCTAGACGCACTCCCGCCGATTCTGCATGAGGCAGGACAGCGGCGATGCCATCCGTAATATGTTGGCGGGCGTCGGGCAAGGGTATACCCGGGACGGCGCCACAAACCAATACGACAAGGGGCGCGCCAATTTCTGCAGCCTCATCAATGATGCGCTTATTTTCATCCCGTGCATCTTGGCGGGCTTGCGCTCCCGCTGCCGGGAAAAAACCGCCTCGGCATAGGCTGACAACGTGCAGCCCCGATTCACGCAGTCTTTTGCCCGCTTCTTTAGCGCCATAAGGCTCCAGATGATTTCGCCAAACCGTGATACCGGGTATTCCCGCCTTTGTGTATCCGTCAATCGCTTCTTCCAGCGACCACGGTTTGGTGGTCATCGTGTGTAGGCACAGGCGTGAATAATTGTAAAGTTTCTGAGTCATCTTCTTTTCTCTTCAGGCTCGCTATAATCAAATGTGTACGCGAAAGGCGCGCAAAGGGTTAATCCGTTCCGGTTGGCCGTGCTTCGCCCAAGACGCCTCCACCTGTGCCCTCCGCTCCTTTTGTGCCTTACGTACTTCCGGCATCCACACGCGCAAATCCAGAGACTCATGCATCAACGCTCCCAAAAAGGGGACTAGCAAGAGGTCTGAGAGAGCATCACAAAAAGAATCATATAACTGAACATGATTTTTCATTCGTTTCTTGGCGTCATACTCCACGTTAAATTGCACCGCTTCCAAATCAATGAAATAGAAATTCTTGCCGTCTGCCGTATAAATATTTTTACCGGAAAGATCAGCATGATAAGCCTGCACAGTCTCCAGTTCCTTTACGGCAAGGGCAAGATGATGCAAAAAATCGGAGAGGCTTTCTTTCGTCACGCCTGCCAAAATCAGTTCACTCAGATAACTTTCAACGTCTCGGCAATGGTTGAGATTGCGAAATATATACCAACTCTTCACGACTACCCCGGCAACCTTCCGCTCCACATAGGCCAAGGGTTCCGCCACGTGAATGCCATACATACGCAGATAATTGCCCGCCCGCCAAGGGAGCCGGTGTTTGTTATTATTTCTGAAAGGGATGCACATCCCTAAAAGAAAGGAAGAGCGGCGCTCCTTAATAATCCAATCGCCGACCGTGCTAACACTTGTTTTTTTGGTCTTTTTGACCAGTTCTTTATCGGCCGATAAAAGAGATTGAATTTGTTCCTTATTGAGATCTTGACGCGCATAGACTCGACGATACCAGGACTTCAATATTTTAAAGCCCGGCGGACATATCACCCTAGATTCGCGTTGTTTATGAATATCTTCAGTCATTTCCCGGGAATTCTCCGAAAAGATACAGCATCCGACAAGTGCCCCTTGATCTTATAATACCTATCAAGCCATTTATTGAAAGAGATGGCTCCATAACCCTCCAGTACTATATCAAAAAACTGCCGGCGGTACCCAAGCTTTAGAAAAGAGCGACGGAGACGGAGGAGATTACATTGACGCCTGAATAGGGATACACTTTTTCCAATGACGGCCCTGTCAAAATCTAAGAGGAAAGGGATGCCGCCGCTTATAAAGATATTTTTTACTTGTAAATCGGCATGAAGCACATCGGCATCATGCATTTCACGGATGGCTTGACCACAGGCAAAGAGCACCGGTCTGCACCTCTCCAAATCCTCTTTAAAAAGATCCAGCCATTGCGCCAAATCTTCCCCTTCCAAAGCCTCTGTGGCTAAAGCGCCTGTATAGAAGAATCCAATGCGAAGCCACCGAACGCCCAGCAGCCGCGGCACAGGAAGCCCCAATTGCAGGATACGGGCATGAAGCGAAAATTCAGATAAGGGGCGATTATCAAATAAATAATAGCGGCGCAACACATATTTCATCATGCCGCCCCGTAGAAATTGGCGCAGAATACCCCACCGCCCGGGGAGCCACTCAAACTTCAGCATGCTTCCCCGCCCGAGAGTCGAAAGCGCTTCGCAGCCCTCCTCTTTAAAAAGGGCTTGTTGAATCGCCGTTGATCCTTCATGAAAGACCAAGCCTTGTTGTCTGCCGTCTTTGACAGCTATAAATGGGGAACGGATTCCCTCAGGCAGTTGATTTAGCAGCTTACAAATCATTCACATAAGACACTTTACTTTTTTAAGATTAGTACCTATAAAACAATAAGACTTTATGGGCAAAACCCATTGCGTTCAGCGGTACTCCTTGACCGCTTCAGGAGTGATGCCTCCTTTATCTTGGGGCATACACATTATTCTCCCTTTCTACAAGACCAAAAACAAGAACAATTATAGGGCATTTACTGAGGATCTCACAAAAGAACCCGCAACAGAATCTATATCTCAAATTCGCATTATCCACGATTCAAAGAAACACTGAAGCGTGAGTTATCCACAAGCTATCCACAGCCTATACGTAGGGGCAAGAAAATGCCCTTTATAACATTATCCTATTGATATTAAAGGAATTAAACCTTAAGTGGAGTAAACATGCCGGATTAAACAGATATAGGAAGCCCTTCCTAGGCAAGGTTATTAACTCTAATTGTTGCAAGCCTAAAGAGGATTTTTGAAAGGTTGTTGAAGAAGGTAACACGAAGACAGAGCATGAAAAAGTTCTGTTTTTCGGTATTTTTGTCTATCTTATTCCCTTTCGCTTTTTAGCGGCTTCACTAGGGCTTTGGCTCATAATAATTTTTCGACAATGCTTTTTCGAGCGGATTCGTTCCTGCCGCACAAAAACCAAGGGGATTATGAAAACGCCAGCCTTCTGCCTGTTCAAAATATCCGGACATCTGCCCTACCGTCTTCTCCATATCCGCCATAGCGATCAGATAACTGTCTAAGCCCTGGCTTTGATCCAACCAGAGTTTTTGACTTTCATGGCAAGCAAGCGCCTGTGTTTTAAGTTCTTGAACTTCGCTAATATCCACAAAAAAGTCGGGCGCGATTTTCTTGCCGAATTGATCACGTAACCCATAGGGCAGGCAATGGTAAAGAACCGTATCTTTTTGATAGGGTGTTTTTTCCGGGTCGGTTATAAAATTGGGCATAGCACGGGCAAAGGCGGCGCTGACCACAAGGCGGCAGGTATTGATATGATCTTCCATATATTCTTCCAAAGAGTGGGTCAAGATAATATCCGGCTGCACTTCGCGAATCACAGCGCCGACACGACTCAACAAAGGAAGCGTATAGAGTACTTCCAAATCATCGACCAAAGGAGCGTGAAAATGCGCCTTCATTACCTGTGCCGCATTTTTTGCCTCAGCGAGGCGAATACGCGCCGTCGTCTCACGATCAGTGGTCATGGTGCCGCAGCTTCCTGATGCCACAATAAAAACGTGTATCTCGTAGCCTGCCCGTTCCAACAACATCAACGTTCCCGCCATCATAAATTCGATATCGTCGGGATGAGCGCCTACGGCAAGTGCGATCTGTTTCATTATTCCTCCAAATTAATAAGTTGTATTTTCTTATATCTTACAAGAAGACCGGCTGTGAATTCGCTTTTTGTCCTCACTGCAAAAAGTATTCTAGCAAACATAAGGAATTCTTTGCTTTGGAAAGTATAAGAACCGGCAAAGGGAAAAACAAAGAGGAGGCTTCGCAAGCCCTCCGTATTGAATCACCCCCTATAATTCTGGGTACACTATAATCTGTGTACACAACTAACACTACAATTGAGAAGGGGTATTTCGTATGGTTTCATTTACCACCTTTGACTGGTTAATGATAGCGGCCTATTTTGCCTTGCTCGCAGGCGTGATTGTGTATACCATGCGCAAACAAGAAACTTCTGCCGATTATTTTTTGGCAGGGCGCAACATAGGCTGGTTTGTCATTGGTGCTTCTCTCTTCGCTTCAAACATAGGCTCTGAACACCTTGTAGGCCTTGCCGGATCGGGCGCTAAAAGCGGGGTCGCCATGGCCCATTACGAATTGCACGCTTGGTGTCTTCTCGTCTTGGGATGGGTCCTTGTCCCCTTTTATTATCGTTCCGGGGTCTATACGATGCCGGAATTTTTAGAGAAACGTTATAATGCCGCGACCCGCTGGATCCTCTCTTTGGTCAGTCTCATGGCCTACGTCTTTACAAAAGTCAGTGTCACGGTTTACGCGGGCGCAGTGGTTATCCAAACGCTTTTACCCGAACTAGAGATAGGGGGAATCAACAGTTTTTGGTTAGGAGCCGTATTCGTCGTATTGATTACCGGCGTGTACACTATATTTGGTGGATTGCGCGCCGTCGTTTATACAGATGCCGCGCAAACCGTGGTGCTCATCCTCGGTTCCCTGTGCATGACCGCCATCGGCTTGTATCATTTGGGCGGTTGGGGAGAACTGCGCGAAATCAGCGGCAGTGCCCGTTTCAATTTGTGGCGGCCATGGAACGATCCTGAATTTCCTTGGGTAGGGATGCTTTTCGCCGCTCCGATTACAGGCCTGTGGTACTGGTGTACAGACCAGTACATCGTTCAGCGAACATTGGCGGCACGCAATCTGAAGCTCGCACGGCGGGGCACGATTTTCGGCGCCTATTTGAAACTGACCCCCGTGTTTTTATTTATCATTCCCGGCATGATCGCCTACGCCTTATCCCAAAAAGGACTGCTTCAACTCAACGATACAGACCAAGCCTTTCCCGCCTTGGTGAGTCAATTGCTGCCCTCGGGATTGCGGGGATTGGTGGTGGCGGGGCTCCTTGCTGCGCTCATGAGTTCCTTATCCTCCCTCTTCAATTCCTGCTCAACACTGTTCACCATCGACATTTACAAAAAATTGAAGCCCGATTCGTCGGAGCGCGAAATGGTCTTTGTAGGACGCCTTGCGACCATGGTAATCGTAGCCCTTGGTTTATTGTGGATTCCCGCCATGCGCCATGTATCCGGCGCCCTATATGAATATCTGCAAAATGTACAAGGCTATCTTGCTCCGCCCATGACCGCCGTCTTTTTCCTAGGTGTATTCTGGAAGCGCATTAACGGAACCGGCGCCGTCATCACCTTACTGTCCGGCTTTGTTTTAGGATTGACGAAGCTGAGTTGTCAGGTTCTGGCAGGATACTATACGGCAACAGAGGCGAGCGCCCTGCCCCTTATCCTGCGTACATTGATTGCCTACGGCAGCATTAACTTTTTGATCTTCGGCGTTATCCTATTTGTATATTGCTGTTTCACCTTGGTACTGTTCAGCTTGCTCACGCCGGCGCCGGCTGCCGCGCAGATCGAAAACCTTTGCTTTGCATCGACGACCCCCGAGGAACGCCGCCATGTGCGGGCAAGTTGGAATCGATGGGATATTATCAATTCTGTTCTTATTTTGCTTCTTATTTTAAGTCTCTATCTCTATTTTACCGGATAAACAAACACGATATTTTGGTTGCCGCCATTCATCGTTTAAGACAGGAAACTTATGGGTAATTTTATCGCGAAACATTCTCCTATCTTTATTTTAGCGCTGCTGTGTATCGTTCTCGCTTTTGCGTCCCCCCTATTTCGTTCACCCGAAAACATGCAAAATGTCATGCAGCGGACAGCGGTCGTTGGGATTTTAGCCTTGGGCCAATTGCTGGTCATTTTGACGGCAGGCATTGATTTGTCCGTTGGCAGTGTGGCGGCTTTAGGCGGCGTGGTCGGCTGCATTGCCATGGTGAACCACGGCGTACCCGTCCTTCCCGGGATTTTTATTGGTACCGGAACCGGTCTCGTTTGCGGCGTGGTCAGTGGTCTATTGGTCGCCAAAGGGCGTATCCCTCCTTTTATCGTGACCCTTGGCATGATGATGGCAGCGCGCGGTTTCGCGCTCATCGCATCAGGAGCCGTTCCCATCTTCAACCTTCCCGACAGCTTTTCGTGGCTCGGCGGCACGCGCGGTTGGTGGCTTCCAACAGGATTGATGTTTGGACTCGCGGCAATAATCGCCTTTATGTTGCGCTACACCCGGTTCGGGCGGTCCCTCTACGCCGTAGGCGGCAACAATGAAGCGGCACGGTTATCCGGGGTGCCTGTAGATTGGATACGTATCGGCGCATATACGATCAGCGGCGCTTGCGCAGGATTCGGCGGCATGATGATGGCGTCGCGAAGCGGCGTCGCCTCACCGACAGAATTGCAAATGTATGAACTGAATGCTGTGGCGGCTTGCGTCATCGGCGGTGCCAGTCTTGCCGGCGGAGAAGGCGGCGCTTTTGTCGCCATTGCCGGCGCACTCATTATGACGGTACTGCAAAATTTCTGTAACCTCCACGATATTAATGTACACTGGCAACAGATCCTTGTGGGCACATTGCTTGTAACTTTGGTATTTTATGATAATCACCGCAAACGGAAATCCGGTCTGATGCGACAATTGTGATCCTTGAAAAACTGTAGAAAATTCAATTTCGGCTTCTCTCAAACTACAAACAATATCATGAATCAACCATAAAGAAAATATTGGTTATGAACACCTATCGATTTCACATATCCTTCAGTTCCCTCTTGATTATTTTTGGCGCCTGTTTATTGGCAGTTACGCCGGTGAAAAAAGCACAGGCAACGACCGATGTTTCGTTCTGGTTAAGCACGCAGGACGGGAAAAAACAACTTTCTCGGGAGATGGATATTGCCTGGGAGGAACCCTGTCCCTGTGATCCCCTCCTCGTTCGTGTTACGGCGGCGACAACCTATCAACCCGTGCTCGGCTTAGGTTCTTCTTGGGACCATGCCACCTGCGAAAATTTATTTAAATTACCGGAGACAACTCGCAACGAAGTCATCAAAAAATTGGTGTGCCCCATAGAGGGTATCGGCATGAATCTGATGCGTCTGTGCATCGGTGCCAGCGACTTCATCGGCGAGGCTTATTACACCTATGATGATTTACCGGCCGGGCAAACAGATCCTGAATTAACGCATTTTTCCATAGAAAAAGATCGGGCATACCTGATTCCCGTCATCAAGAAATCCATGGAATATAATCCTGATATTCTTTTCTTTGCCTCCCCCTGGAGTCCTCCCGCGTGGATGAAGACGAGCGGAACTCTTGGCGGCGGTTCGGTGAAACCCGAGTATTACGACCTATGGGCACTGTACTTGGCGCGCTATATTGAAGCCTATGCAGCGGAAGGCATTCCTATTCACGCGATTACCTTGCAAAATGAACCGCGTATGTCTCATAAAGACTACCCGACCACGTTATGGACCGGAGAAGAACAGCGCGATTTTATCAAGGATCATCTGGGCCCGCTCTTTAAAGAACAGGGCATTAAAACAGCCGTGTGGTGCTGGGATCATAACTGGAATAATCTCGACTTTCCGCGAACAATCATCGCCAACCCCGCCAGTGCCGTTTATGTTGAGGGAACTGCCTTTCATTTGTATGAAGGTAAAGTGAGCGCGCAAAAACATCTGAAAGAAAACTATCCGGATAAAGATATCTTTTTTACGGAAGGCTCTGTTTTTGGCGCAGCGGGCGCTTCCTTGATCACCGATATTTTCAGGAATTGGTCGCGGAGCTACAACGCATGGGTAACAATCTTGGATGAGAAACGACAGCCCAATAGAGGTCCCCATAAAGCCGACGCCACTTGTATTGAATTAAAACAGGATTTGAGTGTTCAATACCGCTCCGACTACTTCCTCTACGGTCAATTCATGAAATTCATCCAACGTGACGCTGTCAGAATCAATAGCGATGTCAAAGAAACGCGCCTCTTTAATCACATTGCCTTTCAAAACCCTGACGGATCAATTCTTTTTATTGCTGTCAACGCCTCGCGATCGCCGCAAGCCTTTTCGATCGAATGGGAACAGCGTATTGCGCGTTCAGAATTACCGAGCCGTTCCGTCGGTACTTTCATTTGGTTTCCATAATTAGAAACTCCATTTTTGACTTGAAGATTCAATCCCTTTCTTGCCGAAAAAGTAGGGAACACCTTTCACCTCTTTTTAATAAAGTTGATTATTCTTTTTTTCTCTGATACCATAGGTTGCCCTTTATAAGCAAGTTCGACATAAAGCGCTACAGGGCGCGAATGGATGTGATTTTGCTTTTGATTGAATATCTTTTAAGATGTTCTTTTAAAAGATATTGAAAGGAGTTGATACTTTAATGATTTCCGAGGCCAATTTAAAACGTTTTGAAAAAATGTTGATTGAAGAACGCGATCGTTTAATATCAAGTATCCAAAACATTGAAGAGGCGGCACGTACAGAATCGGGACGGGAGCACGGTGCTGATTTGTATGGGTATGCCGAAAGCGGAACCGACAACTTTAATTTGGAAACGGCTTTAAATATTGCAAGCAGTGAATCCAAGCAGCTGCGCGATGTTCTTGATGCCTTAGAACGAATTAAAAAAGGGAGTTATGGCGTTTGCGAAGGCAGTGGCAAACCAATCCCCCTTAAACGGCTAAAAGCAATCCCTTCAGCTCGGTACTGCATGGAATATCAACGGATTCTTGAAGACGAGATGTCGTCAAACATGTAATTAACAGGTCCTTTAACCTATCCCTATGGAAACAGGTCTATTGGGGGCATTTGAGGACGCTGCCTAGCCGGCTACCGCTTCACCTCATCGGGGAAAGATTTAAAACGCGCTCAGACACATTTACATTTAGCAAAGACCTATCCTTCGCGAAACCTATCCTCTCCTTTTCATTTTCGTCTCCCCCCTGCATCTCCCATTTTTTTCTGCATTGGTATCATTGACTGGTTTCATGTTACCATAAATCCGTTTCCACCCTTTTCCCCGCGTGGATAACCCTTTAAACTCATTCCATTAAGGCTATTTATTATGGCGAAGAAAAGAAACGATCAACAGGATAGAAACCAAGAACAGTCGGTCAGTGCGCTGCCTCGTACCGCTGTATATCCCGGCGGCTTCCTGTTTTTGATCGGTTTAGCAGCATTTTACATGAGCGGCAAAGCCAATCCCGGTATGTTTACATGGCATAGTTATGTCTCCATTATCCTTATGATCTTGGGCGCTATCCTTTGGTTTACTGCAGGCATGACACGAAGACAGATTTTTGAGTGGCTTCGCAGTGCCGCCATTGCCTTATTTGTCGCCTTGGCTATCCGATGGGCTTTAGTCGAACCGTACCGCATCCCTTCTGGCTCCATGGAGACGACCTTACACGGAGACCCCGGTTTTGGCAAAGGAGACCGTGTTTTTGTAAACAAATGGTTTTACGGAATCCGCTTTCCTTTTATGAACAAGCGCATGTGGACCGGTGCGCCGCCCGAACGTTGGGATCTTGTCGTTTTTAAGAGTGTGGAAGAAGATGCCATTCATAAAACCTTGGTGAAACGTATCGTAGGCATGCCCGGAGAAAAGATCCTGATCCGAGACGGGCAGGTCTTTGTCGATGGGACCGCTTTAGAGATTCCCGATTCCCTGCCAGAACATCAGGTGTACACGTCCCCTTTGGGCGCGCCCTATGGCGTTGTAGATTCCGATGCGTACACAAACATCCCCGACGATTCCTATCTTGTTCTCGGCGATAATAGCGCGCACAGCCGCGACGGCCGTTATTTCGGGTGGCTCCCCAGCAATCATATCGTAGGCCGTGTTTCCTGTATCTGGTGGCCGCCTCCGCGCTGGCGAGACTTTACCGGTTTCTCAAAAACGCTGTGGTGGAAGATAAGCGTCGCCATTGTACTGATCCTGATCGCGCTGCGTTTATTCTTCTATCGGCTCTGTGCCATTCCCGTATCGGAGCAAAATAAGGATGTCGATCATTTATTAGTATCGTTCATCCGCTACGGGCTGCATATCCCGCTGCTGCGCGGCTCTCCCATTCGCTGGCGTAAACCTGCCCGAGGCGATCTGGTCTTCTATTCTGCAAAAGTCGCCGATACCAAAGAATGGTTATTCCTCGTAGGACGAATCGCCGCGACGCCGGGCGAACAAGTCGGCTTTGAAAATGGAGCGTTACTCATCAACGATACTCCCATGACCTTGCCTGCGCCTGCCCCCAAGACCTATGAATCTATCGCCACGGAAGCGCCCTATGGGCGAAACAAATCAAAAGCTTACAGCGTGGTGCCGGAAAACAGTTACTTCATTTTGAGCGATGCTCAGGGCTCGTCGGATATGACGCTGGACAGCCGGATATGCGGCTGGGTACCTGAATCTGATATTCAAGGCAAAATATCGCTCTGCTGGTGGCCTTTAAAACGCCGGGGCAAACGGTAAAATACAGGAACACCCGCGCTATGGCGGCAACCCCCTACGGTATCTATGTCCACGTTCCCTTTTGCCACAGTCTCTGTTCTTACTGTGATTTTGTGCGTTATCTGTATAAAGCAGACGATCTTGAGGCGTATCTGAGGGCGCTCTGTCGGGAGATCGATACCTATGACGGCGACGTTTCGATCAAGACCATTTTTTTGGGGGGAGGCACCCCATCCTTACTTTCCGAAACCCAATTGGAAAAGATTTTTTCCGCCCTACACCGCAAATTTAAGTTTGCGCCAAATCTTTCCCGGCCTGAAATCAGCATGGAAGTTAATTCCGAAGATGTCACCGACTCCCGTGTGAAGATCTGGAAAAGCTTGGGCGTTAATCGCATCAGTGTGGGCGTACAAAGTTTTGACGATGCAACGCTTATCCGCATGGGTCGGCGCCATGACGGAGCAAAGGCACGCAAGGCGATTGAGACGGTGGGACGTCATTTCGACAATTGGGGAATGGATTTGATCTTTGGCGCGTCATCAAGAAATACCTGGATGGAAAGCCTGCGCATTGCGCGCGCCTATAATCCGCCCCACATATCAACCTATGAGCTCAGTTATTGTCCGGGCACCCCCCTCTACGCGGAGCGGGACACAAAGCTTGATGAGGATCTTCTCCTTGGTCTTTATCAGGACGCACGGTTGGTTCTAGAGGATTATGAGCATTACGAAATATCCAATTTCGCGCAAAGAGGCTTTCAATGCCAACACAACATCACTTATTGGACGAATGAATGGTATCTGGGCTTTGGTCCGGGAGCCTACTCTTTTGCCGATCATTGCCGTATGGTAAATACCTCGGATTTGCCAGCTTATGTCCAAGATCCATTACTGAAAGCGGAGCGCTTACAGCTTTCCACCGAAGAAGAACAGGTGGAAACGTTGATTCAACATTTTAGACTCCGTGACGGACTGGATCCCAACTACTTCCACCGTCGTTTTGGTGTGGATGTGCATCGCAGTTTCGGCACCCAATTGAAACGATTGATCGAACGGGGATTATTGGAATACAAAGGGGACAAGATATGCCCCACGGAACAGGGCTTTTTCCTTAACGACGAGATTGGCTTAGAGCTGCTTCCCTAAGGCGAAAAGAATCCTATGCAACGAGCGCCACTCATACCGAAGCGGGGAATATGGTCTTTTATTTGGAATCAATTGGCAGCATCAAGTTCTTGCGCAGCTTGCGAGCGTTTTTCGATTTCGTCCTCGGGCATGCCTGCGCAAATGCCGGCTTCACTCTCACGAATAACAGCCTTCTTCTCAGAAATAGTGAGCGGAATGCCGGCCTCTTGCTTGATCTCAATAATTAAATTAGAAAAATCGTCAAAGAGATCCGAGGCTTCCCAACGTGCCTTGTCCAAGTAAGCAACGGCTTCAAGGTGACGCCCTTCCTCACGCATGTCCAAGGCTTCCATGCGCATTTTCCTGCCTTCTCCGAAAGGATCGTTGATGCTGCTCCAAACGGCGCGCGCCTGTTCCCAGAGATCTGAGGCTTCGTTGTTCAGGCGTTCTGCCTCTTCTTGATCGCCTGCTTCCCGTGCTTTCTTGCGCAGATTGGAGGCGAGCTTTTCTAAAATAAAGCCTTCATTTCTGGCAATAAATCGAGGAGCTACCTCCTGCACCACAGGATTATCGGGATATCTGGCGGCATAGTCTTTCCAGCCGACAAGAGACTCTTCATACTGACCGTTTAATTCTAAGCAGAGGAAGAGTTGTCGGGGCACATACTGCTCATGGGGGAAATGTACCGCTTCTGCCAAATATTTTACCGCGTTGGGATAATCTTTTAGTTTTTGTTTATAGATAGAGAATCCGAGGTCGAAATATAATTTCGAGTTTCTGGAGTTTTTGCGGATACCGTCCTTCAAAAAATCAACGGCGACATAATAAAAGCGTTCTTTTTCGCCCAGGCATTTTTCATATTTGGCGTGCCATTCGCGCAAAGGCCACGGCGTATCGGGCATACGGGCTGTGGCATTATAAGCCAAGTGCCAAGCGCCGATGAGATAGGCATCGATAAATTGCGGATCCAATGCCACACAGGTACGCATGAGGGTAATCATCCGATAGGTGTTCCCTTGATGCCAATAGCGATCCACTTCAAGCCACACAAAGTTGGCGGCAACTTTTCGGAATCCAAAAAAGAAATTGAATAGGTTCACACCGCCCGCTTGCGCTTCTGCGTATTGGATATCTTGGGCAAAGCGTAATTTGCGTTCTCTAACGAGGGATAAGAATTCTTCGCGCAAGGGAGCTGCTTCTTTACTGCGCGCAAAATTCCACAGCTCTTTATCGTGTGTATAATCACTTGCGATTACACTGAGTGCGCTGATTGGGGCTGTGTTGGATTCGTCTTTAGGCGGTATAAGCCCTGTCATTTCCGGCAAGGTATCGACCACTTCCGCACATTGGTAGAAAAGATCAAAGTCGGCGTCGACAGCCCTGTCTTCTTGGAAAAGCCGTTCGTTGACTGCAAAGGCGAGAATCCATCTGTAAAAAGCCTCAGATTGGCGCAAATGCCGAAGATGCAGATTTAACACAGCGCCTATCGCCAAGGTGCCTATAATAAAGGCAATGATGATAGTTCGCTGGATATTTTTGGACAATGCCGACATTATACCTCCTTGCGCCAGAAAACTAGGTAAGCACAAGCAAATCCAGCCAATCCATAAACCATACCGTAGAGGATCAAATTGGGTATTAACACATCAGCAGGCGGATCATTAGGCTGCCCGGTAACAATTTGCGTACTCAAACTGAAGTTTTGCAAATTGGGCAAAATAGCATAGAGCCCGGATGCGATATCGCCGATGATTTTGTCTAACATCTGACCGGTCTGACCGGCTCTATGTTCTACGTCTTTTAAATACTCGGTTAAATTACCGGTGATGTACAGGAAAAGACCGCCAACGGTGGGCACTAACGGCGAGCTGGCGGCACAGGAAAGGGCAAAGGTGAAGGCAGAGATAATAACGAATTGGAAGTAGGTGAGCAATAGACTCCATAACAGCAACGTGGGCATGACCCCCTGCCGCAAATAGAGGGCCATAAAAAAGAGCATGCCCATGAGCAAAAGATTCACGATAATGATCAATTGCGCGCCGAGAAATTTCCCCATCAAGTACTGTATACGCCGCACCGGTTTGGAAAGAATGGTATAGATAACTTTATTTTCCACTTCTCCCGGCACAACGGACGCGCTGATATAAATGGTAATGAGCGCGCCGAATATGGCTATAGCCGTCACACAAATATCTTTGATCAATTTGAGATTGATGTCTGTTTCCGTCGTAGGATCAAGGAAAGAAGAAATAAAGCTGGATCCAAAAATTACGAGAAGACTCAAAACAAGGAAACCGATCAGTACTTTTTTGCGGATGCCTTCTCTGTAGGTATACATGGCAATACTCGCCGGACCCGAAAAAAACGAAAAAATCCTGTTCATATTCAATTATCTCCGTGCTGCTTCGGCCGCACCAACGACACGCACAAAAAGTTCTTCTAGACTCTCCCGACGCGGAGTAACACTTAAAATCTGCAAGGATTTGGATTTGCACAGATCCAAGACTTCTGACATAGCGGAGGGACTTTCCAATCGTAATTTCAACCGCGTGCCGATATGATCTTCCACCTTAAAACCGGATTGGGTCATATCTTGCAGGATCGGCTCCGTCGCGCCGTCCACTTCAATGAGCATATCACGCTGTGTCAGCAAATCATCCACGGCGCCGATGGTCTGTAAGACCCCTTCAAATAAGATGCCCACACGGTTGCTGATCATCTCCACTTCCAACAATTCATGGCTGGAGATGAGCAAGGTCTTCCCTTCGCTGCGCAATTGCAACAAAATGTCGCGGATCTCTTTGCGCGCAATCGGATCCAATCCGGTAGTCGGCTCATCAAGAATTAAAATATCGGGATCGCTGATCAGCGCCTGCGCCAAACCAATACGTTGACGCATTCCTTTGGAATAGCCGCGCAGCATTCGTTTGCGTGCGTGTTTCATCCCCACCATTTCCAAGGTCTGATCAATTCTGCGTTTGAGATCTTTGCCTTTGAGTCCGTAGAGCCGACCATAGTAATGCAAGATCTCCTCGCCCCGCAAGAAATCGGGATAGTATGCCCCTTCAGGCAGGTATCCGATATGCCGTTTAATCGCGCTGGAGTCGATAGCCTTGCTGCCCATGATTTCGATGGTGCCTGAGGTCGGAAAAATTAAACCCAAGAGCATCTTGACGGTTGTCGTTTTTCCTGAACCGTTGGGACCGAGGTAGCCAAAGATTTCTCCCTGTTGAATTTCGAGATTTAAATCTTTCAAGGCATGCACATCTTGTCCACGAAATGTGCTCTCATAAATTTTGTTTAGATTTTCTACCTTAATGATGGGTGCCATGCTTTTCCACCTTTCTTGTCAATAATGGAAATGGGCTTTCGAAACGACCGGAACCATGCCTCCGCCGGTATTTATGCAAGAGCCGCGTGTTGCAATCAACAAGGTGTTGAAGTATTGTCGGCAGTGCCGCGAACTTCTCATTGTTGAACTGTGAATGATATCAGACACATGATTATTTTTGCAAAAGGAAACACAAAACCTGTCGCGTCTCCATTCTTGAGTTTCTTATAGGGACGTAAAATAATTTGCTCCCATCAAGGATTGTTAAAGTCTGTGACCGCCTTAACAATTTCCTTCCAGACACTCCTCGATGATCTCGGCGTCGGGAACAAAGCCATCCCACGATGCCAAGACATGACCATCTTCCACCAAGACCAGTCTGAAGGGTTCGTTTTCAATAAGTCGGAAATATAAGAGTGCCCGGTCTCCAATAGAATGCAAGGGAAAAATAGGATTGGTCTCAGCGCGGAACTCATCCAATTCTCCAAAGTTTTCCTCGTAGCACAGGGCAACCATGGGCGGCATATCAATATTCATAAACAATTCATTGAGTTCCGGCACCTTGTCTTTGCATTCGGGACAGGAACTACTGAGAACAGGTACCAAATGAATCCCTTCCGCGAGATTAAAATATCCTTCATTCATAAATAGTTCAAATTGGGCAAAAATGCCCGTCTCGCCGGAGCCGTCTTCTATGAGGGCGGCACTGTCAAAAGTCCTCCACGCGTAACCGGCGCAGGCTGAAGATACAATTATCGATAGCGCCAATCCGACCACGCTATGCCGAAGCTGCCACGAGAAACGGCTCTCTTGCACTGAAGCGTCCTGATCCTTGTCTGCCGCGTCGGGGGATTTCTCCTTGCGAAACAGAACCAAGTGCCACAATATATAAATACTGCCGGTGAAAATGAGTATATTTTTTATAATAGAAACAGGCGGCGACATTTTAAAAACGGGGAAACAACCGCAATCCTCAAGTCCATTCACTTTCCAAGCGTAGGCAATCAATACCGTGAAGAATACGGTAATTAACTGAAGCCCAATAATAGTCAGGCCTTTTAATCGCACACCGAAGACCAAGAGCATCCCCAGCGCAATTTCCAAAAAAATCGTAAACAATACGGAGAGCTGTATCATTTGCGGCGAAACAACCACCTTATACCCTGCCATAAGAACAGCGAACTTATCCACATTCAGAAATTTGGGAATAGCGCCCGCGATAAAATAAAAGCCAATAAGGCACTCTATAGCGCGTGCCACACGCATTTTATTAAAGACAAAATTATTCATGTATAGCTTCACTCTATTTATTTTAATAACGTTATAATCAAGGTTTAGATGACAGCCCAAGACAAAACAGTTGTTTCAATAGGACTGTTCTTTAATACGCAAAAGTTGCGTCATAGCGGCTCATTTTGAACACAGTCAAGAATTCTTTTCTTGCATGTCAACCCCGTTAAAAATAATCTTCAAGCCTTTGAGGCTTTCGTTTCGGACAAAATTTAAGCTTACGTTTTCAGGTGCAGACGCTTTTATCGTAAGCACCTCATCCTCTACAGACCATTCTACCTGAACGGTGCCTTCCGTTCGGGCTGTGCTGCCTTTTGCCCAAGTCAATCCACAAAGATGGGGGCTGATGGTATATGCTTGTCCGCCCGGACTCTCTTGAACAATACCCAAAATAATACGGTTCAGAAAGTAAAGAGGTGACGACGACCACGCGTGCGTGTGACTTCTGGTCGGGAATTTACCGATATAATTCAAGGCGCCGGCAAAGGTTTCCCACACAGAGGTCGCGTCTAGGGCGACCATAGGTTCATAGGCATCTCGAATCCATTGCACGACCTCTTCCTTCATCCCCATCTTTTCCAGGGTGGAAAATAAATACAAGAGCGCAAAAGGTGAGCCGATAGCCGTCATATTTTCCGGTTGTTCGGCGAGGTAGGTCTTTAACAGATCAATTTTATCTTCAGGAGCAATGTCATAGAGCAAGGAAAGAAACACATTGTGCAGTGAAATCTTTTCACTCATTGCGCCGTTGTTGTGAACGCTGTCAGGATACATATTCAGTTCATCCTGCCAGAGTTGATTTAACGCTGATTTCAATTGTTCACGATAGGCGCGGAGCCATTCCTTGTCTTCGTCCTTATTTAACAGGTTGGCGATCTTCAGTGCTGCATCAATGGCGCCGACCGCGAACATGCTGTTGTGGGTAACGGTCGCGTGGTTATCGTCAATACCGGACCAATCGAACAAATTCCAAAACGGAACGCTGAAAAGTCCGCGTTCATCCGTATATTCCGCCGCATTGCGGAGATTCTTCATGGCATAGGGGAAAACCCATTCCAAGAAATCCGTATCACCGGTAAATTCGTAATAGTCCCAAATCATGATGTTCCAGAGGAAACCCCACACCGGAATAATAGTCTCCCAAGTGGACGGGACTTGACACTGCACCAATGGGTAGTGATCCAAAGAGAAGGCGGCGAGGCGTATACATCGTTTGGCAATGTCTGCATGCCCAAAGGCGGGATAATTGAACAGCGCCTCATTGCGTGCATCGCCCACCCACAAGGTCTGTTCGTAGAGGGGGCAATCGGTAAACACATCTTCCATGCACAGTTTCAAGGTATGGGCGGAAATGGCCCAAATACGATCTAATAAAGGCTCGCTGCAGGTAAAACTCCCCTTTTCCTCAACAGGATAGGTAGATTCGATTAATTGAATCTTTTTGATCTGCGCAGGGCGCCTTTGGTTCCGTAAAGTAATGAATAAATAACGTTGGGAACGGCGCATCAGACTGGTGAATCGGTTTTTCCCTTCTTTGCAGGTATAGCGCATGCCGTTACGGTATCGTTCTGTAAATTGCACCGATCCGTCAGGCGCGATATATTCCACGCCGAAGAAATCAAGAATCAATCCCTCTTCCGCTTCAATTTCAAAGGTGTAATAGCCCACATTTTGTTCGCCCAAATCACAAATAAGCTCTACATCCCCTGCTTCAGAGGGCAGCACCCTCAGCGTTTCCAATTCCTTGTTATTGTTCACTGTGAATTCTATATCCGCTTCAACCCCTTCCAAAACGTGGCGTGTTTGGAAATCATAATAGGGTGACGGCGTCATTTCATCGGCGTCAACAATTCGGGCGCGGTCTTTCATTGCCTCAGCAAAAGTTTCTAAGAGCGGCGGCTTCCTCAGCTCATCATCCACCACCCGGCGAATATGTTTTTCAATGCGCTCTTTTTCTGCAGGCTCCATGAGCGCCCATTGGTAATCGGCAAAACGATAGGCTATATCTCGGGAAAAGGGGATAAAACTCCAGGGACTCTCAACAGAAGCATTGAGGGGATTTTCCAAAGTCATGGGAGTATCCGAAACAAGGCATAATTGCGTATCGTTGCGCCAATGTCCCCAATATTGGGTCAACACCACATAAAGCAGATGCTTTCCGGGCTCGAGCTCAAAACGATTATCCCGCGCTTTATTACCATCTATGAGTGCAGTGTTCCCGTCTGTATCCACAATAATGGTGCCCCCATCGGGCACGTTGATGACAGTCGAAAACGCGCCTGTTATAACGGTCTGATTATTGGAAAATAGGACATCGTCGTAGCACCATTCTGCCGTGGGGAAAATGAAACTCTGTACTACCGGTTTTCGCAACACATTGGTTGCGATAAGGGATTTCACGGGACGCGGTATGGCGGTTAAGAAAGGGCAGTCCCGCTCTTCAAGATTGGTCCAGGGCGCGGTATCGGCAGTATAGCGGCGCACGGCCTTTTCAAAAGAACCCGGTGCCCGTCGCGCATCGTAAAATTCAAAAGGTCCCATTTGCACCGATTGCTTCGCTGCGAAACGCTGCCACGCAGGAAGGTCGCGCACCTGCCAGCTTTCATCTGTACCTAAGACAAAAAGTGCGCCCGCTGTATCTTTTACCTCCAACTGTGCCAAGAGTCCTGCTTCCTGAGGTACTTGATGGAAGGTGCCGATACCAAAAAATTTGGCTATGATTCGAATACTGTTCGCGCCCTCACGCAGATAAGAGGATACATCGATTTGATCGTATTGGTAATGTTCGGGCCAGCTGCGCGAAGGTCCGTCATTGACCCACGTATCATTAATATATAGGCGATATCGTGTGTCTGCCGTTATTTTAAGGATAGCGGAAGCGGGATTCTTGAGATCAAAGTCCCGTTGCGCTTCGATGGTGTCGTTGTACAGCTTGTAATCACCGCGCTGCGCCCATATCCAAGAGGCTTTCCATTCCATATCTGTATTCATTGCCGCTGCTCCGAAAGATACAAGGATTAAGTAGGAACATACAATACCCATTCGCCACACTCGTTTACGACAAAAAGGCCTACACATGTTGATTCCCTTGCTTGTGTTGAGGTTACAGAAAAGTTGATCCGGTGGACAGGGGCATTATGAAAAAGCCCCTGTCCAACCTATAAAAGACTCTTACATAACGAGATGTTGTCAGGTTAATTTTGGCAGCTCATAGCCTTCACGTCTTTCCAATTGGAGCATGGCGTCTCCTTCGTCACAATTGGTAAAGCGTTCCGCCTTGGGATCCCAGTGGAGACTTTCGCCGACACGCCCAACTGCACGGGCAATGTTGACCAAATAACACATGGTGCTGCTCCGTTGCCCATATTCAATATCGGCCGTACATTTATTTCTGGATTTAATGCAATCCACCCAATCGGCGATATGGGGCTGCGTTTCTGCCACTTGCAGATGCCCGGGATTATCGGGACTACTGAGTAATTCTTCCGGGTCTAGCTTAATTTTGTCCCGGTTGATTTCTATGGTTCCATTTTCACCTTCAAAGATACAGCCGAGTCCGGGGCCATAATTCGCGTCAAGATGAAGCAATACTTCCGTTCCGCTTTCATATTTCATCGTGACCTTGGCGCGGGGTCCTCGTTTGTCTTTAACCATATCATAATAAGGTTCGCCCGTTTCGCTGGGATCGGGTTGGCGATCTTCATCGGAATAACCGCGTCGAACCGATACGGGCTCTTCCAGAATGATTTCCACAGGACCGGTCTCATCGGTTCCCAGTCCCCGCTGCAGCTGGTCGTAGCTGTGGGTGCCCCAGCCTGTAACGCCGAAGGACATGCCGCCGCCATCATATTCCAGCCAATTATTCCACCAATAATGAAGATGTTCATGATAGGGTCTCAGTTGGCATTGGTTCGTCCAAACATCCCACCAATCCGCACGTCCACCATCAGGCATTTCTTGGGCTTCTTTATCTTCCCAAGTGAGACCGCCAATAAAATTGGGGGCAAGCACACGTTTAATTTTACCGATGGCGCCATTTTTAACCAGATCACTGGCCCAGTTATTAAGCGCTATGGATCGCTGTTGCGTGCCCACTTGGGTAACCGATTTAAAATGTCGGGCGCAATTAACCATTTCTCTGCCTTCCGCAACGGACAGGCACATGGGCTTTTCAATATAGACGTCTTTCCCCGCTGCCATAGCCAGACAGGTGACCCATGCGCGGGCATGGGTTGTCGTTTCTACCATGACCCCTTCGCATTTCTCTTTTTCCAGCATCTCTTCCAAGTCTAAATAGCCATTGCAGGTGATGCCTCGGTCGGCCAGTGCCTTGCGTGCAGAATCCACCCGTGGACCGAAACAGTCACAGACCGCAACAATGCGAACTTGAGGCATCTCCAACATGGTGGCAACAATGTCTCTTGAACGCCCTCCCAGCCCGACGATAGCCACATCAACCACTTCATTGGCGCCGGGTCCGCTCCGCCCTAAGGCTTTTGCCGATATGATCAGCGGCGCCGCAGCAATGGTACTTTTCAGGAAACTCCGTCTATCCATTGTTTATGATCCTTTTTTTAATTGCGTTATATGTGTCCCTGCACAAAGACTCACACAGAGAATCTGTGTCGTGGACACTCCATGACCTGAATACCCTATTATAGAGAATCCTATTTCAGATAGAAAATAATTTGAGGGATGGGAAAGGAATAAAAATCTCGTCTTCATTGAATTTGACGAACCAATCCGTTATTTGCTACACTATTCCTCTAAGAGTACCAGAATCAGAAACAGAATGTCCTATCTGTACCCTGATTCCTTCGAGAGGGAATATTCTCACTTCCAATTTCGAACAAGGTTGCCTGACCTATCTAATTCTTCTTTTGGGCAGGCGTGTTTTTTCGGGTTGGATATCTTGATAAACCTTAAGCAACCATAAAATAACGATAGGCTCAGCAATTGCATGTTTGATAACTTGGCGAAACGTTTGGAATCTGTCTTTAAGACTATTCGCGGACAGGGTCGCCTCACAGAAGCGAATATGCGTGAGGCATTGCAGCAGATACGCAATGCGCTGCTTGAAGCCGATGTCAATATACAAGTAACGAAAAAGTTCATCGCCAACGTTCAAGAAGCGGCACTGGGACAAGAAGTACTTGCAAGTATTCATCCCGGTCAGCAGATCGTTAAAATTGTTCATGATGAACTTGTCCGATTGATGGGCGAAAAGAACGCGCCGCTGGCGCGTGCGCCCAAAGCGCCGACCTTGATCATGCTGGCCGGTTTACAAGGTCAGGGTAAAACGACGAGTGCCGGCAAGTTGGCAGTACACCTGAAGAAATCAGGTCATAAAACGCTTTTAGTCGGAGCCGATGTGTACCGGCCTGCCGCCATCAAGCAGCTTGAAATTGTTGCGAAACAAGCAGGCGCTGAAATGTTCAGTCTTGGCGAAAATGCAGACCCCGTTGAGACCTGTTTGATGTCGCTGGGCGAAGCGAGTATGCGCGGCTGTGATACGGTTATATTTGATACGGCTGGACGGCTTCATGTTGATGAAAAAATGATGCTTGAAGCGCGTCTCATTGCCGAACAGTTGAATCCCCATGAAATTTTATTTGTAGCCAACGCCATGACCGGGCAGGACGCGGTGAACTCAGCGCGTCAATTCCATGAGGCATTGCCCCTTACCGGCGTGATCCTCACCCAGATGGATGGCGATGCCCGAGGCGGCGCAGCGATAAGTCTCATTGAAGTGACCGGCTGCCCCATTAAATTTGTCGGTGTTGGCGAACATCTTGATGCCTTGGAGCCTTTCCATCCGGAACGGATGGCAGGCCAGATTCTGGGCATGGGCGACATTGTCTCCCTCGTTGAAAAAGCCCAGCAGGTGGTGGATCAAGATAAAGCGGCGCAGATGCAAAAAAAGATGCGCAAGGGCGATTGGGATCTTGAAGACTTTTTGGATCACATGCGCCAACTGAAGAAAATGGGCAGTATGACGGATTTGCTGCAAAAGATTCCGGGAATCAACAAAATGATGCCGCAAGGTGGTATGGATATGGCAGAAGATGAGCTAAAACATACCGAGGCAATCATTTTGTCTATGACCCTGAAAGAACGTCGTAATCCGAACTTGATCAACGGCAGCCGACGCCGGCGCATCGCTGACGGCAGCGGCACCTCCGTTCAAGAAGTAAACATGCTGCTGAAAGAGTTTCAGAAGATGAAACAAATGATGAAACAAGCCATGAAGGGTGGAAAAGGCAAAAAACGCGGTCGTACGCCCCACGGCCCCATGCCCCCCTTTCCGGGTTTTTAATATACTTACGCCGATGCGGTGGGCATGCAAGTAGCGGCAGCCCATTCCGGCACGGCCCTTATACTTTTAGTTATTAGTTGTGGATTTTTGCGTGGCTCAAGCCACGGAGAGGACATTTATGGCGACAGTAATTCGTTTAAAACGCGGCGGCAGAAAAGGCAAACCTTACTACCGCATTGTTGTGCAAGACTCACGTGCCCGTATCCAAGGGCGTGACTTAGACGTATTGGGATTTTATCATCCGACGGCATCCCCCCAAGCGGTAACCGAAGTGGATACCCACAAATCTTTGGATTGGCTTGGTAAAGGCGCTCAACTATCCGGTACGGTTCGCAGTATCATGAGCAAAACCGGTGTAATGCAGCATTTCCACGAAGGGACCCGTCCGGAACCTGAATTCTCCATCGTCAATATCAAAGGCGATGTGGTGGAAAAGAAGGGCTATACCCCGCCTCCGCCGCCCCGTGAAGAACCGGTAAAAGAAGAAGTTACCGAGTCTGCCGCGGAAGAAAATGCTGAAGAAGCGCCCGCCGAAGAAACAGCAGCCGATGACGCTCCCGCAGAGGCGGTCGCCGAATCTGACTCGGAGCAGGCTGAAACGGACCAAGCATAATGGCTTATCGAGAATTAGTAGAGTTTATTGCAAAGAAATTAGTAACCCACCAAGAATCGGTTCAAGTGCGTCTTATCGAAGGTGAAGCAGGTCAAACGCTTCAGCTCAGCGTAGATGATTCCGATATTGGCGGCATTATTGGCCGTAACGGCCGGACCATTAAAGCGATTCGTACCTTGCTCTTTGCGGCGTCTACCAAATCGCAAACAAAAGTGGGGTTGGAAGTGATCAACACCACTGACGGCAAGAATGCATAATCGCTGGCGCGAAATTGGACACGTGGTCGCCGTAGAAAGTGCGCAACGAAGCGTGCGCATCAAGGCGACACCAAACGGTCTAACTGAATTTGAATCTCTGGATCGATTTTGGCTGGATATAGGCACGGGAAATCCCTTTTGTGTCCGTATTGCAGACAAACAATTCCTTCGTAATCTGGTAAAGATACGCTTCACACCCGGCTTGAGTAAAGATATGGTCAAAAAGCTTGTCAATGCGCAGGTACTTTTGCCCCTCTCTTCCGATGCCGGAGAAGCGGAAGAGTCGTTCAGCTTATCGACACTTTCAGGATTGCAGGTTATGGCGCCTTCCGGCCAGATTCTCGGTACTGTAATTGAAACGATTGATACACCGGCGGGCGGCGTGGTTCGCTTGGAGATGCTCGATGGACGTACAGCGGCACTGCCCTTTGTCGATCAAGTATTTAAGAGCGTAGATCGAAGCCGGAACGTGATTCATGTCGCAGACGTGACGCCTTTCTTGGTAATGGATGATTTAAGCCCGGATTGTTGATTGTCCGTGCAAACTGTGGCTGGAGCGTGCTATGAGGATAGATATCCTCTCATTATTTCCGGAATTGATTGAACCTGCCTTAGCCGTGGGCGTGCTGGGTCGTGCTGTCAATAAAGGCGTACTAGGTGTAAACGTAGTTAATCCTCGTGATTTCACTACCGATCGCCATCATACAGTGGACGATGCGCCTTATGGCGGCGGAGCAGGAATGGTCATGAAATGTGAACCAATCTTTGCTGCTGTGGAAAGCCTATCGCCAGCAAATACTTTGGAGCATGTTGTTTTGCTCTCGCCAAGAGGCAGACGCTTGGATCAAACCGTGGTACACGAAATGGCGTCGTGGTCAGATATGGTACTGATTTGTGCACGCTATGAAGGCGTGGACGAACGTGTTTCTGAACTCTTGGTGACCGATGAAATTTCCATTGGCGATTACGTTTTGAGCGGCGGTGAAACGGCTGCACTCGTAGTCATCGAAGCCGTGAGCCGCATGTTGCCGGGCGTCGTTGGAAATTGGGAATCTGTCGAAACCGATTCTTTTTATGAAGGTATTTTGGGACCGCCCCAGTATACAAGGCCGCCTCAGTTTCGCGGCGCGGCGGTACCGGAAGTGTTGTTAAATGGAGATCATGCCGCAATTGCGCGTTTTCGTAAGGAAGAGGCAATGCGGATTACGCGGCTGCGCCGTCCCGATCTCTTGACCGATATAGATAAAGAAAAAAATAAACCTGCCGACACCGGCAAAAACAAAAAGTTATAGTTAGAGGAGAATGAACCATGAACGCGGTACAAGAATATGCAAACAAATTTTGCAAAGCTGAAAATGAAATACCGTCTTTTAACATCGGCGATACAGTACGGGTTCATTTCCGCATCGTCGAAGGTGAAAAAGAACGAATCCAAGTATACGAAGGCGTCGTGATTGGCCGGAAAGGCAAGGTCAGCGCCAATGCCACCTTTACGGTACGCCGTGTCGCTTTTGGTGAGGGCGTTGAACGTGTGTTTCCGCTCCATTCTCCACGTATTGCCAAAGTGGAAGTCGTGCGTGAAGGCCGCGTCCGTCGTGCCAAATTGTACTATCTTAGAGATCGTGTTGGTAAAGCAGCCCGCGTCAAAGCGCGCCGCCGCAACGCCTAATCTCTTTTTTTCTAAAGATTTATCCTTTCGCTTTGCCCGCCCGGTTTTTCCTTTTCCCGGTGCGGGCTTTTTTTATTGGAAAACCGAAGCTTCTTGCACGTGCCTTAGCCGGCATTGCATAGCTGCGCAACTCTTGATTAAAATACCTTATTGCTCTTGAGTCCGTGATTTTCCTTTTAGCATGAAGAATACATCATGAATTACCGTTTTTCTCCTTATGGCCGTTCCGCTACTTCCCCTTCCCCGGTCAACAGTATGATGGCCGATTTCGCACAAGACTTCCGGGATGACATCGATATTAATCTTGGTGTTGGGTATGTCAATGAAGCAACCATTCCTGTTGCCAAGATTTGTGACGCCATGACAGAAGTGAGCGGCCATCCCGGTGTATATCGCCAAGCCTTCAACTACGGCGGCCCCCAAGGCTCTCCCAATCTCATCCAAAGTTTGCGGCACTTTTATTTGTCCAACGGTATTGGCAACATTTCTGAAGAAGTTCTCGGTCAAAAGGAAATTTTGATCGGGCCGAGCGGTGCCACCAGCATCCTTGCTGCCTTAGCAGATATTTTTGAGCCGGGCATTGTAATCACGGCCGATCCTATGTATTACATCTACTGCGACTATCTCGAGCGCAAAGGATTTCAAGTGCTCACTGTGCCTGAAGACGATGAGGGGATCTCTGTAACAGCCCTTGAAGAGCAACTCAAAGCCTTAGGCGCGACGGTACGAAACTTATCGTTCTTCTACATCGTTACGGTAAATAATCCCAGCGGCGTCATCCTATCCAACACGCGAAAACGCGCTTTGGTTGAAATGGCTCGCTATTGGTCCGCCTTGACAGGTCACGCCATTCCCCTATTTTTTGATCAAGCCTATGAATGGCTTATCCATGACCCGGCAGTTGAGAAACCGGAGTCTGCCATGATGATGGATAAAAGCGGCTTAGTCTATGAAATTGCGACTCTTTCCAAGATCCTTGCACCGGCGCTGCGTATCGGTTTTATGGTGGGGCCGTCGGGTCCCTTTATGGACGCTGTGGCACAAAAAACCAGCGATATAGGATTCAGTGCGCCGCTGACCAATCAAGAAATTGCTGCGGCACTGCTGCGCGGCGGTATGGCAGAGCAACTCGCCCGCGTCAATGCAGGCTATCGGGAGAAAGCGAAAAAGATTGAAGCATCGCTCACTCAACTTTTAGCGCCTTGGCTCCGAAAAATACGAGGCGGCAAGGGCGGCTTTTATTTCTACCTGGATTTAAAAGGCATTCGAACGGATCGCAGGTCTCCCTTCTTTCATTTTCTGTCAAGAACGACAGGGGATCCGGAAATTGACGGGTTGAAAGACAACCTGAATCGGCGTGTAATTTATATTCCGGGAGAGTTTTGCGTCCACCCTCAAGGCAGCCAAACTGAAGAAGGCCGCTATCAATTACGCCTCTCTTACGGCTATGAGGATACGGAAAGAATTATTGAGGCGCTGCATATTATGCGGGAAGCGATCGTATACGCGGAGTCACAGGGCGAATAACTTCGCCGTGCGGAGCGCTCAGAAAGACAGCATCTTGCGAATTTTCTCTACTTGATTCAATCGGCGCGGAATGTCCTCAGGGATAAGCGGATCTTTGGTTCCCACGGCCACCCAAACAGGATCAATTTCAACGGATAATTCGGGGTGGCGCAAAAGATAATCCACCAAAGGAAGCGAAATGGCGGTGTGCGCAAAAGATTCATTCATTGCGAAGACAGCGAACTTCGCCGCGAATATTTCGTTTTCGATAAAGACTTCATCGAAGCCAATAATATCCCCCAAGCTGAGAAGCATGGTCTTAGGATAAATGCGCAGGGGGGGACAGTTGCCGCCGTGGTAGATGACTGCAAAACTTCCATAATGCCATTTCTTTTCTGCGCCCAGCCCCGTATTATAGCCGTAGTCGAAAAGTACCGTTTCAAGTCCCGCATAGCGCCCCAACAAAATATTGAAGGCATGACGACCGCGCCCACGCCGCTGTTCTCCCAGAAAAGAAAATCGGCGGGGAATGGCATAACTGCGGTAATAATAACGGAGTTTGAAGCGATGTGCTATCTCCATAAATGCACGCTTTTTCAGGAATTGATAATAGAAGAAAAGACTGCCTGCAAGCACAGCAATCCCACACAGAAACATTGCAAATAAAATATTTGTAAACATATCCTGCATCGTATTTCTCCTTTATCCAACAAAAGCCATGCAGTACATTCACTTCATGGCAACGTGCCTTATGAAGGAAATTTCAGCACATCAGCAATAGCAAGGCATAAAGGCTTCACATTGTCTTCGGTGATTCCCGCCACATTGATCCTGCCATTATCCACAATATAAATGGCGTATTTTTCACGCAACAAGGACACCTGTTCTCGCGACAATCCGGAGAAAGAAAACATGCCGCGCTGCTCTTTTATGAAAGAAAAATCTTGATCTACACCAACCTCTTTGAGGGTGTCCACAAACAAAGCACGTATCCCGTTAATGCGGTTTCGCATGACGGTCACTTCTTTTTCCCAAAGCTGCCGCAGTTCGATATTCTCCATGATAGTCTTCACGATTAAAGCGCCATGAGCTGGCGGATTGGAGTAATTGGAACGGATCACTTTCTCTACCTGACTGAAAGCACGGGCCGTACTTTCTGCGGCGCCCGCTGTGAGTGTCAATGCACCACATCGATCTTGGTATAACCCAAAATTTTTGGAAAAAGAACTGCATACGAGGAGTTCATCGACATGCTCCGCCAAAAGCCGCAGTCCGGCAGCATCCTCATGAAGTCCGTCTCCGAAGCCTTGGTAGGCAAAATCAGCGACTGCGATCAAACCGCGATCCTTGATCATTTCCGCTAAAATCGCCCAGTGCGCTAAGGTCAAGTCCACGCCGCAGGGATTGTGGCAGCAGGCATGCAACAATAGCACGTCGCCTCTCTTCGCTTCTTTCAAGCTCTCCTGCATCCTTTGAAAATCAATATCTTTGGTCTCATCTACGTAATAAGGGTAGTATCTTACATGATGCCCGGCAGCGGCAAAAATGCCCGGATGATTCGCCCACGTTGGCGTACTCATCCAGACCGTTGCAGCGCCAAAGCAACGAAATAAAAAATCGGCGGCAACACGCAACGCGCCCGTACCGCCCGGTGTGTGGGCAGTGCGGCAACGATTCTGCATGATGGCAGGATGTTCTTTCGAAAAAACAAGTTGTTGCACAATGTTCCCAAAAGCGGGCACACCGGCAATAGGAAAATAGTTCTTTGGTAAATTAGCGGCTAAGAGTTGTGTTTCCGCCTGCTTTACAGAATTCAGGGTTGGTGTTTCGCCATGTTCATCCTTATATATGCCAACCCCAAGATTAATTTTTTGGGGATTCAATTCTTTTTGAAAAGCTTCGGTTAATCCCAATATGCTATCGGGCGGCTCCATCTGAATGGTTTCAAACATAAACAACTCTATCCTTAACTCCACAAATCTACACACTTAATTATTGTTAACACGAAATTTAGATGCGGCAAAGCGCTTTCAACCCACACGATAGATACCGGTTTCAAGACACACAACAGGCAGAGACCAATCATCCCTCAACCGATTAAACATGCCACAAACAGATACTATCGCCCATAATAATACGTCAAGTTCATCATATTTGACAACATCAAAGACCTTTTATTTCTGATGCGCCCCAAAATAGAATATTTTCTGTATTGACAAGCGCCAAATCCTGCTCTCCTCCCTAAGAAAGTACTTCGATTTTGATCATCTATTCACTCGCTAGTGTTACCGCTTTATTCGCATTGAGGAGGAAGTCTGCGGTACAATGTCAGCGTGTGAAGTTTCAAATGGTCTGCTGAATCCTCACCTTCTCAATGAGTCGTTGTAGCAGGTACCTACAGAGAAACTGTCTTCATTTTTGACAGCTGTACTATGCCTGTGTGAATGCAATTCCAAAAGACATGATGCTATTGTGAAACTTTTATGTATTGGTGATATTGTTGGAAAACCGGGGCGTGAAGCGGTCAGGCACTTTTTGCCGAAGCTCATTGAATCCCGACACATTGATTTTGTCCTCGCAAATGCCGAAAATATTGCCCACGGCAAAGGCGCTTCCCTCCGATTATTAGATGAACTTCGGGACTATGGCGTTCATTTATTTACTATGGGAAACCACACGTGGCGGCGCCCGGAATTCGTAAACGCTATTAACCAGTGTCCCTATGTAGCCCGGCCTGCCAATTATACGAAACATGCACCGGGACAGGGAACCGCCCTATACCGCTTCGCTGATGGCCGACAAGTGGCGGCGATTAATTTGCAAGGCCGCGTATTTATGGAGCCCACAGATTGCCCTTTTGCTGCGGTAGATCGTGAACTGGAAGCGCTGCCGGAATCGGTGACCATAAAAATCGTCGATGTCCATGCCGAAGCGACCTCTGAAAAAGCGGCACTGGCATGGTATCTTGACGGCAAGTGTACCGCCGTGGTAGGCACACATACCCATGTGCAAACGGCGGATGAACGGCTGTTGTTCAAACATACCGCTTTTATCAGTGATATTGGCATGTGCGGACCCTATAACAGTATTTTGGGCGTGCAAAAGGAAATGATCATTGATAAACTGGTTACCGGGCTGCCGAAAAAATGGGAGCTTGCCGGCGGACCTGTTCAATTCAATGCTGTATTGGTTGATGCCGATCCTCAAACAGGAAAGGCAAAGTCCATTGAACGGATCCGTGAAGTGGAGGATCTGTGACAAAAGTTTTTTCATTCGCATCAACGTAGAAAAAGCTTTTGTGTCATGTGTGGAGAGGTCGGCGGCTGCGACACCGTAGGATCCTGAGCATGACCGGGCTTCCCTACATAGATAATTTTCGTTGAACATCAAGCCCCGTACGAGGGGCTCTAATAGGTATAGAAGATGTATTTCAAAAGAATTTCAATGCACGGCTTCAAGTCCTTTGCCGATCCCACGGTAATTAATCTTGACCTGGGGATCACAGCTATTGTGGGACCCAACGGCTGCGGCAAAAGTAACATACTAGATGCCTTGCGCTGGGGCTTGGGCGAACAAAGCGCCCGAGAACTGCGCGGTTCCCATATGCAAGATGTCATCTTCAACGGCAGCGGCGGAAGACCTGCAACTGGCATGGCGGAGGTCAGCCTGACTTTTGATAATTCAGACGGACAATTGCCTATTGATTACAACGAAGTTGAAGTTACACGGCGGGTTTATCGTTCCGGCGAAAGTGAATATCTGCTCAACCAAACTGCCTGCCGGCTCCGCGATATTCAAGAATTGTTCATGGATACCGGTATCGGTACCAATGCCTACTCCTTAATCGGACAAGGAAAGATTGACCTTGTCTTAAGTACCAAGCCTGAAGACCGCCGCTACTTGCTGGAAGAAGCCGCAGGGATTATTAAATACAAGGCGCGCAAACGTATGGCGATGCGCAAATTGGACACAGCCGAACAAAACATGTTGCGGCTCAACGATATTATTGCTGAGGTGGATCGACAGATGCGCTCTTTGAAGCGGCAGGTCAACGCCGCCATACGGCACCGAGAATTAACGACGGAACTGCGCAGCCTCGAAATTCGCAATGCTTGGCTTAAATACAATGATCTAAGCGGACAAGTGGATGACCTGCGAACCCAACTTTCAGAGTCCGTCGATCATTATCAAGAATTGACTGTAAAGACCTCAAGTCAAGAAGCGGAATTGGAACGGATTAATCTCAAGCGCGTGGAAATCGACCGTCTGTTATCGGAACGTCGGGACCGTGAACACCAAAGCGCCTCTGAAATGGAGCGGCTTGAGGGACAAATCTCGCTCTTTAAAAAAGAAATTGAATTTGCACAAGAACGCGCAACAGCCGCCGCCTTGGAAAAGGAGCACTTAGAAAAAGAATCTGCAGAAATGGATTCGGAATCGGGTGTCTCAGCCGAACAGCTGGCGCAAAGCGAAAAAGAGGCAAAGGCGGTTGGCGACACCTTGGCAGCCCTACAAGAAGAAGCGGATAAAACGCAACGACTGCTGCAGGAAAAAGAAAAAGAAATTGGTGAGCTCCGCGGGCTTAGCGTGGAGTCCGCCAATACGCGCAATCGTATACAAACGGAAATAGAAACGGTAGGCGTAACCATTGCCAATCTAGATACGCAAATGAAAACCTTGCGTGAACAACAACAGGGTCTTCATAAGCGGATTCAAGAAACGGGTGTGCAGGTTGATCAATTGACGCAGACCGAAGAAGAACTCAAAACAACATTCGCGTCGACTGTGAAACAACGAGAAGAGACGATCGTAGCGCGCAAAGAACTTGAAAAGGAAATAGTCACTTTAAACACGCGATGGCAGGAATTGCGTGAAAGCCGAAGCAGCTTGGAAGCGCGTCTAACATCGCTGGTGGAATTGCGCGACAGCTACGAAGGCTTCGCCGTGGGCGTGCGCGCGATCATGATGGCGCGACAAAAACAATATCCCGGCATACAAGGCATTATCGGCCCTGTAGGCGATGTGATCTCTACAGAAAAACGATATGAATACGCCATTGAAGCGGCTCTCGGCGGCAACATCAATAATATTATCGTCGATAGAGCCGAAGACGCTAAAGCCGCCATCAATTTTTTAAAAGAAAAACGAGCGGGCAGAGTTACCTTCTTGCCCCTAGATACCATCCGACCCGGCTTCCCCGACGATGGCAAGAGTCTGAAACATCAAAAGGGTATCATCGGACTAGCCGTTGATTATGTGCAGTGTGAATCCAATTTAATGCCTGCCGTACAATATCTTTTGTACAACACCCTGATTGTGGAAAGCATCGATGACGCCATCCGTATTGCACGGGAAGAAAGCCGCTTCCCAAGATTGGTCACCCTTGAAGGCGAAGTCGTCACACCCGCCGGCGCCGTTACCGGCGGTCGCACCCAACGCGAAAGTCAAGGATTGCTTAGGCGCAGTTCTGAAATTGAAGAGTTGACGCAAAAGGTCAAACAAATCGAAGAGACCTTAGACACGATGACCGCCCGGGCGAAACAACTGAGCGACCGTTCTGCGACACTGGGCGAAAATATTAGAGCCTTTGAAAGTGAAGAGCACCGGTTCCGCCAGCAATTGTCTGAAACCGGAGTCGCTCTGGCACGGCGTACGGCGGAGGCAGACAGTCAGCGTTCTGCCTTAACAGAAATTGACACCACCCTTCTCGGATTGGACAAACAAAAAAGTGCGCTACAAGAACGGCTGGAAGAGATCCATTCCCGTAAAGGCGGCATGGAAACCGATGATGAGACGCTTCAAAAGCGATTGGAAACGGCGCAACGTGATGCGGCGCAACAACGGGCAGAATTGGATTCTTTTAACAACACCATCGCAGATAAGCGGGTACAAGAAAATGGGCTGTTGCGTGCTTTGGAGGAACTGAAGCGCGATTATGAACGCTCCCGTAAAAGCAGCCGTGACATGCAAGAACAAGCCCAAAAACAAGAAGCCCTAAAAAAGGAAATGGAAACGCGCGCACACGATTTTGAAGAACAAATCAAAGCGATTGTCTCTCAATCAGCGCAGATATCGTTGACCCGAGACACCCTGCATAAGGAAGTACTGGAAACGCAAAAGGAACAAGCCTTTTTGATCGAGTCCAACGACAAATTAACACAGCAGCTGAAAGAAAGCCGTGTTAAAATGGAAGCCGCCCAACGGGGTGTTCATAAACTTGAATTGGAATGTTCACAAAAAGAAGATCGAATGGAGTTTTTCCAAGAACGCATCTCCATGGAATACGGTCTAGCTTTGGCGTCGCTTACCGACGATGACGTGGGTTCCGATGAATACGACGAAGAAGAACGAGATAAATTAATCGAACAAAAGCGCCAAGCACTGCAACGCTTGGGCAGTGTAAATCTCGGCGCTATTGAAGAATACGACGTGTTGGAAAAACGCGCCCAATTCCTCAAGACCCAAAACAATGACTTGGTGCAGGCGCGGGACACATTGCTGGGCGTGGTGAAAAAGATTGATGCCACGACGGAAGACCTTTTCCAGACCACCTTTAACGCTATCTCGGATAATTTCAAACATTATTTCCGGCGCCTATTCAACGGCGGACAAGCACGCCTATTTTTGCTTGATGAAGCGAACCCGCTGGAGTCAGGCATCGAAATTGAAGCGAGGCCTCCCGGCAAAAAACCGCAAACCATCAAATTGTTATCAGGCGGCGAACAAGCCCTCACCGCCATTGCGCTGCTCTTCAGTATTTTTGTTGCCAAGCCCAGCCCTTTCTGCGTACTTGATGAAGTGGATGCGCCGCTGGACGATATTAACGTTACCCGTTTTCTGACCATGGTCGATGAGTTCACGGCAAAGAGCCAGTTCATCATGATCACACACAACAAAAAAACCATGGCCCATTCCGATGCTATTTTTGGCGTCACACAACAAGAACCGGGCGTATCCCAGCTGGTCAGTGTGCGGCTGGAAGAGGCGGAAAAGGTGGCTTCTAATTCATGACCTTCCCCGATCAACATGAGGAGCATTCACCATGAACCCTCCTCCACTCCATGTGCTGCATCTCTTTAGTAATGGCAAATGGACAGGCCCCGCAGAACTGGTACTCAATTTATGCCGCGCCCTGAGAGAGGAAGGGCTCTCCTTGGATTTTGCCTGCTCACCACGAACGGGATCCGGATTCAATAAGGTACAAGAAGAGGCGCGCAAATACGGTATTGAACCGCTGACTTTTTTGCATCTGCCTAAACATCGGCACCCGCTGCGGAACTGGCAAGATATACGGAGTCTGCGGCAGCATCTCCAAGCAAAACATTACGACCTAATCCATTGTCATCTTGACAATGACACGCTAATCGCATTGAAAGCGACGGCATCAATGCCGCACCTTCCCGTAATACGCTCCAGTTATGAAGGTGTCGGTTTTTCACACACACGACGACACAAAAAGCTTGTGCTTCGAAGCAATGCAATTATCGAAGCATCGGAACGGGCACGACACGCCGATCAAGTACAATTTTCTGCTGCGCCTGAAAAATTCTATGTCGTAGATTCTGCTATCGATCTCCAACGCTTTAATCCTGAACGCGCCCTTCCCGATATGCGCGCCCAATTAGGGCTGGACGACGGCGCATTTGTTTTGGGCATTGTAGCCCGAATCCAAACACATCGTCACTATGATGATTTATTTAAAGCCTTCGCCTCTTTTGTTGCAGAGGTACCGGAAGCGGTGCTCCTCGTCATCGGTCGCGGTACGAAGCAACAGGAACTCGCCTTTGAGCCTGTCCGATCCTTGGGCTTGCAGGAGCATGTACACTTTAGCGGATACTTGAATCAAGATAATTATGTAGGCGCCTTGAAAGCCATGGATGTCGGATTGTTTTTGACGCCGGGAACGGATGGCACCTGCCGCGCAGTCCGCGAAAAAATGGCCATGGGCAAAGCCATGATCTGTTCCGATCGCGGCATGCTCCCGGAAATCGTAGCGGATCATGAAACGGGATTGGTCACGGACGGCAGTCCTGAAGCACTGCTTCATGCCATGCGCGTACTCTATGAAGATACGGCGCGCCGCCGAGCTTATAGTAATGCTGCTTCCACTGCAGCGAAGTCACGCTTTAGTATGAACGCCTATGCTTCCTCTGTGATTTCAATCTACAAAGAAGTCCTTGATCGAAACACCAAAACCGTAAAGGATCGATAAGCGACCGGAGCGCTTCGCCCATGTTATTCGGAAACATTGATATCAAAGATCCCCTTTGCTTAGCTCCCATGGAAGACGTTACTGACCTTCCTTTCCGCAAGCTATGCAAAAGCTATGGCGCCGATGTGTTATACACGGAATTTGTCAATTGCGAGGCTGTCATCCGAAATGTCCCCTCAGAGCTGAACAAGTTTAAACTCAACGAAGATGAACACCCTATTGGCATCCAGCTTTACGGAAGCAATCCAGACTCTTTGGAGCGCGCCGCGGCACAAGCACAAACTTTGGGCAACCCCGATTTTATCGATATGAATTGTGGGTGTTGGGTACGAAAAATTGCCGGGCGCGGCGATGGTGCGGGCTTGCTGCGCGATTTGGATCGGCTCAGCGCAGCCGTTGCCGCGGTGCAACGAGGCAGCTCCGTTCCTGTTACAGTGAAAACACGGCTAGGGTGGGATGAGAATAGTCTCGTCATTCTCGAAGTGGCGCCCATGCTTGCACAAATGGGTATTCAGTCCCTCACCATACACTGCAGAACCCGCGTGCAAGGCTATTCCGGCACAGCAGATTGGAGTTGGATTCCAAAGATCAAAGAAGCTGCCCCCCACTTACCACTCATTGCCAATGGAGATATTTGTACGCCTCAGGATGTAGAAACGTGTTTTAATCTGGGAGCAGACGGGGTCATGATCGGCCGTGCCGCCATGCAAAAGCCTTGGGTATTCCGCACCATGCGGCATTACTTGGATCATGGAATCCTATTACCGGAACCCTCCCTCGATGAGCGCAAAGAAATGTGCATCAGTCATTTGAAAACACATGTTGAATTCCGCGGCGCACGGCGCGGCATTTATTCTTTTCGCCGCTACTATGGCGGCTACTTTAAAGGGACGGCTTACATTGGGAAACTCCGTCGTGAGTTAATGACCTTGATGATGCTTGACGAAATTATAGAAAAAATTCAAGGCTTTTCCGAAGAGTAGGCACGATCGCGGCAACCACGCTTCATTCCCATTTTTTCCCCTCCTTCTCCACAAAAAGACAAGAGGCGTCGCAGTCCTTTATTTTTTCCCCTTCACTAATCGCCGCTATGCAGCACGTCTACAACAGGCCTTTGGTGTGCAGAATTTTCCTTTTCCGTAGCGCTATTTGGTAGGACACCCCTCACCTCGCAACGATCCAAATACACTACTATTTAAAACAAATAAGTAGACTTAAATATTTCGGTTTCGTCCCACCATCTCAAGGTCTAATGACTTTTTCTTGGTGAATTTTAGAAAGCCTCCACAACGATTGTTTCTTATTTTTATAGATTTATTTTCAATCGAAATTAGAGTATAAAAAAAATAGCCCTATATACCAGGTGATTTAAAAGCCCTAAAAATCACCCTTTTGAAAAGGAAATCCTATTTGTCAACAATTTACCTTTTAAAATATGACGGGACTTAAAAAAAAATAGTCTTAAAAAGGGATTGACTTTTGTGGTAACTTTTAGTATAATCGTGGTAAAAGAAGGTTATTTTGTGGTATTTAGTGGTTGGTAGTGGAAACTAACGAATCGCGGATTAAACCATGTATTGCGGTGAAACACATAGCAAGATTGATGATAAAGGGCGTTTGAATTTTTCTTCGACCTTTAAAACAATCATGGAAGCAAAAGATCACTACACGTGGTATATTACGCGGGGCTATGACAACTGCCTTTTTCTTTTTGAAAAAATTCGGTGGGAAAAACTTATCACAGAAGAAATTCCTCAAGCCACCCTTGACCCGCGCAAAATGGATCTCCGTCGTTTTCTGGTGGGGGGATCGGTAAAATTGAACGTGGACAAACAATTCCGTATTTTGCTTCCGGAACATTTGCGTGAATATGCGGGCATTGATCGCGATGTGGCTATTTTGGGTTTGGAAGATCATATACAAATCTGGAGCTCCACCCGGTGGAATGAATATTTTGAGCGTAATGCGTCTACCTATAAACAATTGGCGGCCGAGGAATTTGGGATGAATGCATCCAAAGCCGCCGAACCCATGGAGGAGAACTGATATGATAGGTATTGAGCACTTTGAAAAAAATGGCGTAACCGTGTTGCGGCTGAATGGAGAAATCGAGGGGACTGTCAACCAGTTGCTCCGTGATGCCATATCCGCATGTGTCCGAAACAACCAGTATCATTTAGTACTCAATCTTAGTGCTGTTACCTTTGTGAGTTCGGAAGGTATTGGCACCATTGTGGAATACTTAGGTCATTTTCGTATGAACAAGGGCGACATCAAATTAGTTGGTCTTAATTTACAAAGCCGACGCCTTTTAGATTTGATGGGACTCTCCCGTGTATTTGCTATCTGCAAATTTGAATCGGTGGCAATGAAAGAATATTCGAAGGTGGCCGCTTAATTGTCCTGTGCTTACGGACGGGGCGTAGTGAAAAGAGATTTTATGGATCCGTCCCCCCAATTACATGTTCCCGTAATGGTGGAAGAAGCGCTGCATGCACTTCGAATACGCCGCGATGGGGTGTACGTGGATGCCACAGCCGGAGCGGGCGGTCATGCAGAACGCATCGCGGCGCTTTTGTCCGGCGGGCGGCTTATCGCCTTAGATCGTGATCCTGCCGCGGTCGACCTCTCTCGGGAACGTCTCGCCAATTATCCATGGGCCACGGTAATCAAAGCCAATTACAGCGAGTTGCCGTCCGTGTTGGAAAAACTCGAGATTCAATCAGTGGACGGTATTCTCTTAGATGCAGGCATTTCCAGTATGCAAATCGACGCGTCAGAACGAGGCTTCTCCCTTGATCTGGACGGTCCGTTGGATATGCGCATGGATCCCACGGAAGAAGATCATGCCGCCAGTCGTTTGGCGCGCTGGGACAGCGACGAAATCGAACGAATTTTAAGAGAATACGGCGATGTCCGGCCCGCGGGACGAATAGCACGCGCCATTGTATCCCGCTGTAAAGCCAATCAAATGTACCGAACATCGCACTTGGCGGCGGCCGTACGGGAAGCGCTGGACTTTGTCAGGACTGAGCCGGAAGAAATCAGAACCGTCTTTCAAGCAGTCCGCATAGCCGTCAATGATGAATTGACCCACTTGAAAAAAGGGCTGGAGCAGGCGGCGGCGCATTTACAACCCGGTGGCCGGCTAGTCGTCATCTCTTTTCATAGCGGTGAAGATCGTGTTGTCAAACATTGCTTCCAAGCCTTCAGTCGGGTCACCACCCGCCTCCACCCTGACGGTCGAGTAGCCGAAACGATCCAACCGAAATACTGTGTTATCACTAAAAAACCGTTACAGCCCAGCAGAGAAGAAACCGCTGCCAATTCGCGCAGTAAGAGCGCGAAGATGCGGGTTCTTGAATGTATTCAATAGTCCATGAAAGGGTATTGCCATGATCCAAACAAGTGAAATCAAACGCAAACGCGCTCTTCTCGGATGGATAAAATGGATATCTTTGCCGTGTATACTTTTTGTTTTTATCATCTTTGATGTGTTCCTCAACATCCAAGTGCAAATTGATGATCGTATCATGGCAGAATTAAATAACGAATTTCTTCGCCTTGAAACTGAATTTCGCAATGAATCATCGCGCTTGTCCCTCGCTCGGGGAAGCATTGCCGATACCATTAAAAAAGCGGAAGAGATGGGCATGGTCGCCCCTGATATTGATCAACTCAAAACCGTCGCCTACCGATCTGTTCAACTTAACGTGATTGAACCCTTAGAAGCAGGTTTCGAGGTTGCCCAATCTTCTCCGTCTATTACGACTGTCAAACTGGCAGATTATGAGAAGGACAGCGCAACATCTTCCACACAATTCTTTGATGTGACTGTTGCATTGGCACAAGCCGCAAAAGAGCCTCAAGCAATAGAGGAAGCCGCGGAAGTTACGGACATATCCATAGCCTCTGATGAAGCTGTACTCGTGGAAGAATTGCCGGACATAAGTGCCGAAGATCCTGAACTGCAATCCCTTGGACTGGAAGAAATGCTGGCATCCCTTTAAAGGTTCATGGGGGACTTCAAGATGAATAGGATACCCCTTTATCGCTATACACTTGGAACCTCATTTGGAAAGGTGACACGATGAAAGGCCGCACACATTCTTATAACACGGAAAACGATCACCTTTCTTGTAGACAATCTGAACGCCACCTAAAGGCGCTGCGATTACTCTTCGGTTTATTTGCCTGCCTTTTTCTATTCATGCTTGCACGGCATACCCAACTCGTGTTTTTCCCGGGAAAAGAACTCTCCTCTGAGGCGCAGTACCACATTGGCGTCCAATATCTTGAGCAGCCCCGGGGCGAAATATTCGATCGAAATGGAATCGTATTAGCAACAAATCTTCCACTCCCTTCTCTTTGGGTAAATCCACATCATGTCAGCAATCCTGAAGAATTGGCCAATTATCTCAGTGTCTACTTAGATATACCTGAAGATGAAATCCTTCCGCGTCTCGCACGCCAATCTTCCACAGGAAAACGGCGCGATACCTTTCCTATAAAACGATGGATAAGAAACATTAAAACGGAAGAGCTGGAAGAAATAATCAGTAAGTTTGGAAAAGCGCTTTACATAAAGCAAGAGTCTATCCGTTCTTATCCTCACAACGATGTAGCCTCCCATTTACTTGGTTTTGTAAATTTAGATGGAAAAGCTTCCGAAGGAGTGGAGCTTGCCTATGATGACTATCTCCGCGGCCAACAAGGCAAATACGAAGGTCGAAAAGATAGTTCCCGCAAGATACTGCCTTCTAGCATTTTTTCTTATAAAGAACCCGAAGGCGGCGATATGCTGCAACTGACCATCGATTGTACTATTCAAAATATGTTGGAAGAAGAATTGGACAATCGCATGGAAGATGTCGGAGCAAAAGCAGCCATGGGCATGTTAATGGATCCGCAGACGGGCGCTATCTATGCCCTTGCCAGCCGCCCCGCGTTCAATCCGAATGACTATGCGACGACTCCTGCCGAATTTCGTAAAAACAAAGCTTTGATCGATGTATTTGAGCCGGGTTCTGCCTTCAAGATTGTTGTGGCATCGGCAGCCCTTGAGTTGGGCATTGTCACGCCTGAAACCTTAATCAATTGCGAGAATGGCGCGTTCAATCCCTACGGTCACAGAATCCGAGACTTCCATCCCAATGGTGTTATTCCCTTCTCAAGAGCCTTTGAAGAATCCAGTAACATTGCCATGATTAAACTGGGTGCTCAAGTAGGTCCGGAGCGCTTCGAATCTTGGATTCGGCTTTTTGGTTTTGGCGCCAAGACAAGTACAGACTTTAAGTTTGAAAGCGTCGGATTATTCCGAAGCCGAGATAAATGGTCGCGCTTGAGCATGGGCTCCTTGCCTATGGGTCAAGAAATCGCCGTTACCATACCGCAATTGGTTCAGGCATTTTCGGTCATTGCAAATGGCGGTTATCTTGTGCAACCCTATTTTGTTGAGAAAACAGAGAACCGTTTCGGCGAAACCACCTATCAATATGAAATGCCGCCGGCAAAGCGGATTTTATCGCCCCAGACGGCGGATACCATGCGCCAACTCTGTTATCAAGTGGTATTGAATGGAACAGGAAAGACCGCCGCCATTCCAGAATATCATGTTGGCGGCAAGACAGGAACGGCGCAAATGGCACGCCTGAATGGCAAAGGCTATGATCCCGACCGATACACGGCTGTGTTTGCCGGTTTCGCGCCTGTCGATAATCCACGTATTGCCGCCGTAATCGTCGTTCAAGAACCTTCCATTCGTCAGCGCTGGGGCGGACACGTGTGCGGTCCCATCTTTCAAAAGGTAGTCCGTGAAGCGCTCATTCGTTTGCAAGTGCCGATGGATGAAAAAGTCGATCCTAAATCGGGCGAAAAAAGTCCCGCATCAACCATCATGGCACGAGAAACACGGACTGCAGAAGATCAGCTGCTCCGACGCGATACCATGCCGGAAGTGTTTGAGGACATCGGTGTTGCCGACGCCGACACAGCAAGCCCCCGACCAAGTCCTGATGAACTGGATTTGGATAAAGATTTGGCGCTTCTCATAACACCATTAGATAAACTCGCTCTCATGCCGGGGCAACAGATTGATGAGAATTCCAATCATGCATTGCCTGATCTGAGCGGCATGAGCAAATCCGAGGCGCGTCATTGTCTGCAGCGCATGGGGATAATCCTCGACGCGCAAGGCGCGGGATGGGTAGAATCACAGTCGATTCCACCGGGTACGGTTTTGGAAAAGGGTGCTACCTGTACCGTATTTTTTGCTGACAAAATCCCTCGGAGTACAAGCAATGACACAGGATGATATAATCGCAATTCTGGGTCTCCCCCATCCGCTTCCTTGCTTTTCTTTCGACTCTGTAACGGAAGATTCTCGACGTGTTAAAAAAAATTCTCTTTTTATCGCACTGCAAGGAGAACAACAAGACGGTCATGATTTTGCAGCTGCCGCAGCGGCGGCGGGTGCAACAGCAATTTTGGGTAATCGCCCGGCAATAACAGCACTAAATGCTTTGCCTTACATTTATTATGAATCACCCCGTCGCGCAGCGGGATTGCTTGCCCATGGACTGTACGGCAATCCAAGCGAACAACAATGCGTAATCGGCGTTACCGGCACCAACGGCAAAACGACTGTATCTTTTTTGACACAACATATTTTGAAGACTGCCGGACGGGCTTGCGCGAATTTTGGAACGCTGGGCTATGATCTGGGAAAAACACAAGAAGACGCGCCCCATACCACGCCCTTTGGTGAGTCCTTGGCGGCACTTTTCGCCGAGGCGCTCAACCAAGGAAGTGACCATGTAGTCATGGAAGTGAGTTCCCATGCCTTGGCGCAGGAACGTGTCGCCGGCATTTCTTTCAATGTGGCAGCATTCACGAACCTGACCCAAGATCATTTAGATTTTCACAAAGATATGGAATCCTATCTGCAAGCGAAACGTATGTTATTCGAAAGCGTGAATAAGACGTTACAAAAAGGAAAGGGGTCGTCGCCTTGCTTCGGTGTGATCAATGTCGATGATCCCCACGCTGCTGATTTTGAAGCATCCCTTCCTGATCACTGCCGAAGCTATGGCGCCCAAGGGATGATAAAAGCGGAAGAGCGCCTTCTTTCTGACATGGGCGCAACCTTTAAGGTCGTAACGCCTTGGGGCGACCACGTCATACATTCCCGCATGCTGGGAACCCACAACGTTCTTAACGCACTGTGCGCTATTGGCATCACCACCGGACTCGGTCTGTCTTTGGACGAGATCGCTTCCGGCATTGAAACATTTCCCGGTGTGCCCGGCCGCTTTGAGGCGGTTGATGCAGGACAGCCCTTTCAAATCATCGTGGATTACGCCCATACGGATGATGGTCTCCGCAATGCACTCTCTGCAGCCCGCGCGATTTGTAAAGGACGCCTTATCGTGGTTTTCGGCTGCGGCGGCGACCGAGACAAAGGCAAACGCCCTAAAATGGGGAGTGTTGCGGCAGAGTTAGCGGATTATGTCGTATTGACTTCCGATAATCCCCGCACTGAAGATCCTTACCGTATTTTATTGGATGTAGAAATGGGACTCCAGCGCAAAGGGAAAAGTAAACACGATCATTATGCGGTTATTGAATCAAGGCGCGAAGCCATTGCTTTTGCTGTACATATGGCGCAGCCGGCTGACCTGATTTTAATTGCGGGCAAAGGTCATGAAACCTATCAAATCATCGGCACAGAACGCCGTCATTTTGATGACCGCGAAGAGGCACGGCGCGCTGTTTTGGAGCATGTAACATGAGCCTTTCATATACACTGGAAAAGGCAGCAACTATGATGGGGCTATCCGTAGCGCCTACGGATAACGCTCGCGCCGTTACCGGTGTATCCACAGATACGCGAAGCTTGGCGCCGGGCGATCTTTTCTTCGCACTCCAAGGCGATAATTTCGACGGCAACACCTTTATAGCTGAAGCTTTTGCCCGTGGCGCCTCGGCGGCAGTTACCACCATCCAACAGACGGGCGGCCCTTGCCTTGTTCATCCTGAACCTTTGCAGCTTCTTCAACGCTTTGCAAAAGAGCACAGGCGACAAAGTCCCGCCACAGTTATTGCAATCACCGGCTCCTGCGGCAAGACAACGACGAAAGATTTCGCAGCAGCATTGCTCGCCTCTCAATATGCGGTGACAAAAACACAAGGAAATTTAAACAACGAAATCGGCTGTCCCCTCTCGTTGCTGCACATCTCCTCAAGCACCCAATATGCCCTCATAGAAATGGGTGCAAATCATCGCGGTGAAATTGCTTTTTTATGTGATATGGCACAGCCCAACGAATCCGCTATTACCATGATCGCGCCTGCCCATCTGGAAGGCTTTGGAAGTCTGGACGCTGTCGCCCAAACGAAAGGTGAGATCGTTGATGCGCTCGGTGACCAAGGCTGCTTCTACGTAAATGTTGATGATCCGCACTGTGTCGCTATGGCGGCGCGTCATAAGGGAGACAAAATCCTTCTTGGAAGTCATGGTGATGTGGTTCTTGAATCGCTGCAATTCGATGAATCCGGCGAAATGCTCCTCACCATCCATCCTATAGGAACAATTCGACTTCCCCTTGTTGTTAAAGCCCATAGCACCGGCGTATTATTTGCGGTAGCAATGGGACTTAGGCACGGCATCAGCGAATTTGAAGGGCCCTTACGTGAAGCCTGTAAAAATACAGCGCGCTTTAAAGTGCTGTCTTTTCATGATCGCGTCATCTTGGATGACAGTTATAATGCCAATCCGGCAAGCATGACAGCGGCATTGCAAACCTTATCGGATTATCCAGGCAACAAGAAGATCGCCGTTCTCGGCAGCATGTTTGAATTGGGTGATAGATCGAAAGACTTACACGAAGAAGTTGGGCGAAGTGCCGGCCGCCTGCAAATAGATCGCCTTTTTGCCCTGGGCCCCGATGCAGCACACTTGGTCTCCGGCGCCCGTGCTGAAGGCTTGACCCATGCAACAGCCTATGAAAGCCATGATGCAATTGCTGAAGCGCTGCGTGCATCCTTTTTGCCCGGAGATGTACTCTTATTAAAAGGGTCACGAGGCATGGCAATGGAAACCATCATAGGACTCCTAGACACTCTTTTAACTTCATCATTGTAAAGGAAATAAATTAATGGCGTGGTTTTTGGCGGAACTGCTTTCAGATCATTTTCGACTGATTAATATATTGAGTTATCACACCGTTCGTGCCGGCGGCGCAGCATTTACTGCCTTTTTCTTGTGTGTTTTATTGGGACCGAAAGTAATCGCTCGGTTGCGCCAACAAAAAATTGGCCAATATATCCGTCAAGATCATGTCGAAAATCTCCATCAAATCCACAAAGGCAAGGCAGGTACGCCGACGATGGGCGGCATTTTAATTTTGGCGTCAATGCTTATTTCTCTTTTTATTTGGGGACGCTTTTCCAACCGGATGCTCTGGATTGCGCTGTTAGTAGTCTTGTTCATGGGAGCTGTCGGCTTTGTCGATGATTACATCAAGATAAAACGCAAACACAACACGGGTTTAAGTGCCCGCGCTAAGTTCACCGGTCAGATTCTTACGGGCTTATTGCTGGGCATTTATCTGGTCAACAGTCCTATCACCGTGGGCGCGTCTTTCATCTATCCCAGAGACATTGAAGACTGGGACGCTTTAGAAGGAGGTCTGATTGAAGCATCTCAGGACGAGACCCGTTCTGCCCGGGCAAAATTGTGGAATCTTTTTCCTGAGGGGACCCGAGCACTCTTGTTGGCAGAACAACAACAAGAGGACATTACTGAAGAGAATCGAAGCACTGTTTTAATGGGTTTAAACAGTGTGCTCCGCGACAAATCGCTCTATGAGGCCGCCCTTTGGCCCGAAGCAGCGTTCAATCCTGAATTAACCGATCTGCTGCAGCGGGGAATCCAGTCCCTGAATGAACGCGAAACAGTTCGTTTGAATCGGCTTTTGGTCGAATCGATTTTTCCCGATGCCATTGCAGCAAGTATGACAAATCTGCACACGAGTCTCGGCATCCCCGGACTCAAAGAAGTCTTCTTCCCCTTGGGCATCTTTTATATTTTCTTTGTGATCCTCGTCATTGTAAGTATCACCAACGCCGTTAATTTGACGGACGGATTGGATGGCCTTGCCGGAGGCATCTCAATCGTTTCTATCTTAGCCTTTTCAGGGGTCGCCTATATTGTGAGCCGTGCGGATTGGTCTCATTATCTCTTTTTGACCTATGTACCGGAAGCCAGCGAACTATTTGTTTTCGGCGGCGCATTGCTTGGCGCAGGCATGGGCTTTTTATGGTTTAATTGCCATCCTGCAGAAATATTTATGGGTGATACCGGTTCTCTTGCATTGGGCGGCGCCATCGGTGCTCTTGCGCTCCTGACCAAGCAAGAATTACTGCTTCCTTTGGTTTCGGGCATGTTCGTACTTGAAGCGCTCAGTGTCGTGATTCAGGTCATTTCTTTTAAACTCACGGGCAAGCGTGTTTTTCGCATGGCACCCTTGCATCATCATTTTGAGCTGTGCGGCTGGGTCGAGACTAAAGTCACGATGCGTTTTTGGATTGTAGCTTTACTTTTCGCATTGCTGAGTTTGGGCACACTGAAATTGCGTTAAAAAATATTGAATCCTATGCACAACGAAGATAGCGCTCTTGTGCAAAAGTATTCCAGTAATCAAAATAGGATTTTACCTTTGAATGGCAACGGATGGATTTGACGTAAAAGATATGAATGTGGTCTTGGTTGGACTGGGACGTTCAACCGTAGCCGCATCTAAATTACTTCGCATGAAAGGCGCCCATCCTTTTATAACGGACTCGGGTCAAAGTGCCGGTCTAGAAATTTGGATGGAACAAGCACAGGCGTCACAGATCCCCTTCGTTATTGAGGAAGATCAAGCAAGCTCTTTTTCGAGAGCAGATCTTGTCATTATCAGCCCCGGTGTCCCGTGGGCAGCCGATTTTTTAACCCATGTACGCGCAGCCGGAATTACTGTCATGGGAGAATTAGAGTTTGCTTCCACCTTTTGCACAGCACCCATCCTGGCGGTGACCGGTACCAACGGTAAAACTACGGTAACGACACTCGTACAGGAGATGATTCAAAGTGCCGGTCATAGCGCCGTACTGGCGGGCAACAATGATACCGCTCTGTCTCAGGTTGTTCTCGATAAGGGAGACCCGGAATATATTGTTCTTGAGGTCAGCAGTTACCAACTGGAATCAATCGATCTTTTTCATCCGCGAGTCGCGGCTCTACTAAACATTACAGAAGATCATTTGGAGCGGCATGGGACCATGGAGCACTATGCACAAACAAAGGCGAGAATCTTCAGCAACCAGACACGCCGTGATGTTGCTATTTTCAATGCCGATGACCCGTGGACAGCACAACTTTCCACTTCAGTACGCGCATATCCTTTTTACTTCAGCTTAACAAACCGCGGCGACTCAACACTGTATGCCGATGATTCTTTTTTCTACTATGAAGATAAAAAGATCGCTCCCATAAGTGCAAATCTCCTACCCGGCCGCCATAACCTTGAAAATGTTTTAGCCGCACTGGCAATCGTGCAAGCAGCGGATCTTCCGATGCAAGATGCCGTGGAAGGGCTCCGTACATTTCGCGGCGTGGAACATCGTATGGAGCATGTACGCAACATTGGAGGCGTTGATTATTACAATGATTCCAAATCAACGAATGAACAGAGTCTTTGTGTTGCACTCAAAAGTTTTAATAATCCCATCGTTTTAATAGCGGGCGGACGTGGGAAAGGCGGTGATTACAGCGCCGTCATCCCCCTTATTAAAGGGCATGTAAAATCCCTAATTTTAATGGGCGAAGATGCGGTAAAAATGGAAAGGGCTTTCCAAGGACTCGCGCCGATTCATAACGCAGAATCCATGATGGATGCCCTTCGTATCGCGCAAAAGCAGGCACAGCCCGGAGATACGGTACTCCTTTCTCCCGGATGTGCAAGTTTTGATAAGTATCGTAATTTTGAAGAAAGAGGCAGAGAGTTCAAGACCTGTGTATACCGTCTTTCGGATCCCTCCGCTTCATAACTAAGGAATACACGAGATGAGACGCGATTCCACCATATTGATTACTATCACAGTGGCTTGTATTTTGTGCGGCATTTCTATGATCTACAGCATCAGTGCCGTGCAAGTTGCCAATTCCACCATCATCTTTAAACACCTGGTGTATTTAGGCTTGGGCTCTATCGCCTTCCTGATTATGATGTATAACGATTATCATCGACTTGCTACCCCGAAAATGAGGCGTCTCATTGTGATGGGTACCGTAGTGTTGCTGATACTCACATTCGTGCCGCCCTTTCGTCAGGTTCGTGGCGGCGCAGCCCGTTGGGTAGGAATGGGCCCTTTTGTTTTTCAACCCTCTGAACTAGCCAAATTCTGCGTTGTACTTTTGCTCTCCCTTCGCTTGACTCAAAATCAAGAACATATCAAAAAATTTTGTGCCGGTTTTCTTATGCCGGGCTGTGTTGCCGGATTCTTTTGTGTAATCGTTATTGCCCAAAAAGACATTGGTATTCCTTTAGTTATTGCATTGACCACACTCCTTATGATTTTAGTGGCAGGCGGATCAATACGCTACACCGCCGTGACGGGGATCCTCGGCGCCGTGGGAGGAGTATGTTTAATAATGATGTATGATTATCGAATCGACCGGGTAAAAGCCGCACTCGACCCCTTCAAATATAGAGATACTTCAGGATATCACGTAGTCCAATCCTTATCCTCTTTTACGCAAGGCGGACTATGGGGCAGCGGTGCGGGCGCCGGCGAACAAAAACTCGGCTTCCTGCCCGCAGCACATACCGATTTCATTTTCGCAGCCTATGCCGAAGACTTTGGATTGATAGGAGCACTCATTTTATTGACCTTGTTCCTCGGTCTCATTTTCATTGGTTTGCGTATCGCGGCAAACGCTCCGGATATGTTTGGCTTTTTACTCGCCACAGGTATTACCTTGCTCTTAGGAGTTCAGACCACCTTTATCATGACCGTTAATTTGGGACTTTTCCCGGCAAAAGGATTACCCTTACCTTTTGTCAGCTATGGAGGCAGTGCCTTGGTAGTCAGTTTGTTTATGACCGGCATCCTAGTAAATATAGGTATCCAAGGCGAATTGAATCCGGCAGGAAAAAAGACAAGCCTTCTTCCACGCGTCAGGCCCCCTTCTTTTTTATCGCGATCAACTACCTAAGAGCTGCCTTGCCAACAGCCTAAAACAGCTGTTTATGATAAGCTCTTCAGATAGCTATTCCTATTATGGATTGGGAACAGCCGGGAAGGCTAAACCACTTCCATAGCCGTTTCCCTGTAAGCATGTGTTTTTCTTAGGCGCAGACTTTTCACGAATAGCTATGAAAAGTATGTTGCTTCGCTGCAACCGGCATAATCAGCCTGCGCCGCATTGTCGTGTGGACAGAAAGTTACGCAGCTATGCCGAAACGTCAGCTTGAACCGGATCTTCGATTCCGATTTGAAGATTATTTTAAACATTTTTCCTATGATTTCAAAAAGCGTATTGTAAACCTTTCTCTTCGACAACACTTCTCAGCACATCAAATTATATTCTTTCCCGATGACCCCTGTGATCGTGTTTTTTTTCTTCGGTCGGGCCGCGTTAAACTTTCTAAAATATCCAATAATCAGCGTGAATTTTGTTTTCGCCAAGTCGCACAAGGTAATTTTTTCGGCGATGAATGCCTTTTGAAACTGCCACGCCGAGGATATTACGCGACAGCACTCGTCAACACAGATTTAATGCTGATACACCGCTCCGATATTACGCGGCTGCTGCAAGAGGAAGCTGAATTTAGTTATGCAGTGTCTTGTGCTTTGTGTCAACGCAATCTTGATACAGAACGATCATTAAACGCCTTAGCATTTTTAACCGTACGCGAACGTGTTTTACAAAGTCTGTATCAACGCTACGTCTGTGACGATGTCCGCCAAGACAGATCCCTTACTTTAACCCATCGCGATCTTGCACAAATGGTTAGCGCGAGCCGAGAGACCGTGACGAAAGTGCTGCAAGAGCTGCAGCAAGAAGACATCATTGTTTTGGGAAACCGCAGCATTGAGATAAAAGATCCCAAAGTGCTTTCCCAATTGGCAGGTATTCTTTGATCTGTTTTATTCTCAACGCTGCGACGGCCAATAGGGCGATTCCGTCCTCCCATTACGAAAGATAGATTCTGCTTTCTCGACCAAGGCAGGATATCGTTTTGCCACATCCTTGGATTCAGAAGGATCCTTACTCAGATTATAGAGCTCCGTAGGCGTTCCCGCCTTATTACAGATGGCTTTCCACTCCCCCATGCGCACAGCTTGTTTGAATGCACCTTCATGAAACTCCCAATACAGATAATCATGATTCACCTGTTTTTCCGGATGCCCCAACAAGGTGGGCGCAAACGAAATCCCGTCACAGGCCGGTGCGTCTCTGCCAGCTAAAGCGGCGGCTGTCGGCAAGAAATCCCAAAACGCCCAGGCATGATCGCTCACCGTATTTGCCGCAATGCTTCCCGGCCACCATGCAATGGCGGGTACCCGTATACCACCCTCGTAGAGGTCACGTTTTATGCCGCGAAAAGGACCGTTGTCGTTAAAGAACTCAGGATCGGCGCCGCCTTCTCGATGGGGCCCGTTGTCGCTCGCGAAGATAACGAGCGTATCCTCTGCAATCCCCAGTTCTCCCAGGCGGTCCAGCATGCGTCCTACATCTCGATCTAAGCGGCTAATCATAGCTGCATGGCTTCGTTGCGCGGCAGGCCATGCTTCATCGCTATAGGGCTCATCCGATGGGATTTCCATGCCATGTTCACGAAGACGTACCGCCTCGTTGTTGGCGTGCGGCAAGGTATACGCCAAATAAAGAAAGAAGGCATCCTCTTTATGGCGCGTCACGAAATCGAGTGCCTCTTCCGTGAATAGGTCGTGGCTATAGGATTCACAGCGCTTACAGACATTGGCAATCTCTAATTCGTTTCCCGCCAGAGTAATTTCCTCCTCATTTCGCCAAAGCCTTTCCGGGTAATAGTTATGCGCCAGATATTGATCAATATATCCAAAGAACTCATCGAAGCCTTTTGCATTGGGCGCGCCGACGGTACCGGCATCCCCCAGCCCCCACTTTCCTATAATTCCCGTTTTATAGCCTGCTTCTTGAAGCAATTCCGCTACGGTACCATCTTCAGGGCGCAAGGGTACCCGTACCCGATCAATCATAGATGTGTTACCCCGAATAAAAGCATGACCTTGGTGCATGCCCGTCATGAGGGAACAGCGCGACGGCGCGCAAACAGTGCTGCCGGAGTAGGCTTGGGTAAAGCGCATTCCTTCTTTAGCCATAGCATCAAGACGAGGCGTTTTTATCTGTTCCTGTCCATAACAGCCCAGTGCGCCATAGCCCAAATCATCGGCAAGAATAAACACGATATTCGGAGGGCGCTTGGGCTCCGAAGCGGCAGCGGGCAATCCGCCTGCGAGAAAGGTTCCCGTCGCTGCCAAGGCAGCCAACATTTCACGCCGTGTCAAATTCTTCATGATCTTCCTTTCCTTCTTCGCCTACGGAACGCAACAACAAAAGGCAATGTGTTGAACTTCAATAGCTTGGTTTTGGGGGCGTAAAGACAAGTTCAAATTTACTTCCGAAGGCACAGCGATTGTGCGCCTCAAAACTGAAGACACACTGACAGGCTTGATCTTTCGGAATAGCACTCAACCCTATCTGCAACTGCCCTTCCTCAAAACGGGTGAGCGAAAGGGGCAGCGCATAAGCAGTCTCCAAGTCACCTGAACACGTAATGAACACGACACCATCTTTACCGTCACCGTTATGGGGAGCGACCAATGCAGCCTCCCCGAGATTGGTAAAGGAGAATCGAAGCTGTACATCGGAACGGTCCACGGCTACGCGGTCGCCGGATAAAAGACGCCGCCAAGACCCGTCCTTTTGCTGTATTTCTACACGGTCAAAAAACGCGTCCAAGTATTTAGGCGGATTATGCTTCGTCTGCGGACGATTCCCCACAGCCATGAGCGGGCAATTCGTCGAATCTGTACTACTTCCTTCCGTATTCAATCCCGGCGTTTTTCGGGCCCCAATAGCCTTCCAAAAAGACGCTTCCAAATCGTTGTAGATACCGGTCAATCCATTTTTGTGGCTGTCACGATCGAAGTACAACATATGATCGACCTCCTTGGCGTCGGGTCCGTCAATGAAGGCATTGGCATGATTGCGTATTACGGCTGTCACAGGCCGATCCGTGCCGTCTGGGTTGATAACGCCGTAATCACTCTTTTCATTGGTCCGATATCCTCCAGGATACCACCACCAAAAAATACCATCGGCTCCGCTTTCAATGAGCATGCGGTAAAAATCGGTGTAATACTTTGCTTGGAAGGCGAGGGCGTCTTTCCCCGGCTGCATCTGCGCCATATCCCACACATGAACTCCTGCCTCCGCCCACATCACCGGCAATGCAGGATTCGCCCAACGCCCATATTCATAGGTAAACCAACCGGGCTTCACCTTTTCCCAATTGCCGATGCGGCCATAAGCTTCCGGCTCAAGAATATCCACAGCACCGGCAAGATAGGCGAAGTCATAGAGTATGGTGGAATAATTTTGATCCGTTGGATCGCCTGCCATAGACATGCGAAAACTAACGGCATGATTGGGGTCGAGGGAACGCACAAATCGGCGCGCTTCGCCATACTTTTCGTAGAGTAAAGTGTCAAGGAAACGGCGGTACGCTGCAATCATGGGAGCCCACTCGTCCCCTCCCGTAATCATTTCCTGCCGGTAGCCGATAATCGCTCCTTCATCATCGCGGGCAACGGAACATCCCCAGTCCTCTTCAGCTGCTTCCACACTGCCGTAACGCTCTATAATCCAAGCTTCCCACTGAGGATTAAAAGGATCCCGTTCTTGTTGGCGAAACTGCGGTTCCCACGCCAAGTCATAGGCATAGACCGTGTCATTTTCAGCCAATCGATAATAGCCAATCAGATCACGAAGCCCTTCCTTTTGTAAGTCCATAGGGGTGCCCGGTCTCAGCGACAAATTGGCTTTCATACCCAACAAATCAATGCGCCGCAAGAGGTCTAAAAGATTTTGTGCCTCCATCGATTTTCGATAGATAAAGATACTCACAGCGTTACAGCCCATAGCGGCACAACGTTCTAAATCGCGCTGGATGACCTTGGGATGATAGGCTTCCGCTCCAATCCAATGCTCAAAATAATGAGACCATTCTATTCCGATGCCCGATGAGGGCATATAGTTGACTCCATGGGGCCGCCATCGCTTTCCTTCCAATACAAAATCGCCGTCTTCTATAGAAACAAAAGAAGGATTTTCTTTCGGCTTCCAAACATAGAGTTCGTGTTCTGCATAATCCAAAAGCGCTTCACCGCGCAGCAAACGGGTGATCACCTGAAAGCCGTCAGTCGACGTATTGGGCGGTACCCACGTATTCACAAAGCTTTTCGATTCTGTACCCGATAAGGTCACGTCGCTCCAAGAGGCAGAGCCAACCGTATTCCCATATCCGTCTTGTACCGTCACCGACACCGAGAGATCGGAAGCGGCACCTTCTTTTAAGTTCACTACGGTTGCGCCCAAGGCTACTTCTTGATCTTCGAAGCAGGTGTAATAGGCCGCGCCGCCGTCCATCAAAAACACAGGTTCTTTCATGCGCGCCAACACGCTGAGGATCGCCGCAGACGCCTCTTCCGACTCATACCATCCCCCATCGTCAATGGCGAAAGAAGCCCAAATGCCGCCTTGATACTTTCCGTCTCCATGGATGAGCATAGCAGCGGGATACCCGCGCAGATCACCATCAGCCGCACGCGCTTCTAAGAGAGGTATCCAACGCCATGGCCGCCCTTTCGCGAAACCGCCTGCCTCCGGGCGCGGATGTACCGACTGCATCTTCTTCGGCAGCAGGAAGTGCTGTTGGTCCAGCATTTGCTGACCTTTTGCAGCACAAAGCGATGTGACGCCCTTCATGTCAAAAAACTTATAGGACGGCGCGACAATATCCAATGGAGGAAGGGGGATCTCTTCCGAAAGTACCGTTGTCTCCCCGCCTGCTTTTTCAGCGCCCACCTCCGACACTTGGAACCAATGTTCACCGGTCATGTGACCCGTATGGGAATAGGCAAGGGTGAAGGCGATCATGCGCGCCTGTGCCGGATTGAAAGTCGTGGGCGCACGGGAGGGAACGCTCTCCCAAAACTTAAACGACTCAGGCGACAAACGAAACTGCTGCCAATTTGTCGTTAGTGGTACTACGGCAAGCCAACGGGAACCGTCTTCTTCGCTCCATTCGACAGCGAGCAAATTGGTTTTCGCTCCACCGCGCGCGCTGAAGACCATGTCTGTAAAGCCTTCGGGAAAAGGCGATGTCTCGAAAGTACGGCAAACGGAATCCCATCCTTCCAATTCCGGAATATGAACTTCAAGAGCGGCACTATGGACAACAGGCCCTTCTTTCACCATAGTGAAGGTGGTAGGGCTTTCCGGACGGTAAGCGCTTCGATACCAAGATTCAATGGATTCTTTATTAAAATCGAGAATATGGTGGGTAACCGGACGCTGTGCCTGCTGCATCCGATATTCTTCAGGAGTCTGCCACTTCCCATCCAAAGCCGCCACAGGCTCAACCCAAGCAGGCCCATTCAAAACCAAGAGATTGCCTCCTTGCTCCAGATAGGCGGTGACGGTGGGAATCGCTTTCATGGGCAGGCGTTTGGCATAGGGCAGCACCAACAGGGACACCTGCGCCTCTTCCAGGTATCCCGGCGTGCACAGCATCTCGGCATCCAGGATCACTGTTGCGTAGCCATTTTCGGTAAGCATCTCTTCGAAGAAAGCCGTTAAATCGGGCGTTGCCTCCCGGCACCCGCATTTGGGCGCTTCCTGCAGCGCTTCCGCCAAATGCACGGAGAAAGATTCCTTTTTGGCGAGGGGCGCATCTAAAAATAGGGCTGCTTTCAGCGGCGCCTCCGCAAAGGCGGTGGATACAGCAAAACTCATAAGAACACAAAATAATCCGTTAATTTTCATAGAATATTCCTTTCCGTAGACGAATAAAAGAATACACCATCATTCCATTCAAATAACAGCCGAACTTCATCACGTCATTTTTGTGCTCCCCTCGTCGTTGCTTTTTTTTGCAGGAGAGTTTTATTGATCCAGAGACTTTGGTGTGCCCCCCGTAAACTGGTCCATGTATAATGAGAGTTTCGCATCTGCCCTTCGGGCAAGGAGACTTGATTATGTCGAAAAGGAAACGTCACAATCCGGAACAGATCGTTCGCAAACT
>Ga0172382_10000280_pt1 | contig 94439 bp, 88 predicted proteins | sample Leawel138RmetaG_FD_122245 | JGI IMG/M metagenome (GOLD analysis project Ga0172382, IMG submission 122245) | Leachate microbial communities from a municipal landfill in Southern Ontario, Canada - Leachate well 138R metaG | ecosystem: Engineered > Solid waste > Landfill > Unclassified | place... | reverse complement strand
GGCCCATGTTTCGCCGCTCGGATGGGAACACATCAATCTCACCGGAGAATATCGCTGGCCAAAGCCTTAGCGTAGGATTCCGCCCCCTCCCGCAAACGACCCCCACCAGTCGCCGATCGCCGGCGAGGACGCGCTGGGCTGGCGGACGCTGAAACTCGACGCGACGCGCCGGATCGACCTGATGGCGATGGACAACGGCGTGCTCGAGGATCTCGGGGCCACCCGTATTCCGGTCGGCCGCTACCAGCAGCTGCGCCTCGTGCTCGCGCCCAACACGGCAACCCGGCCCTTGCTGAATTCCGTCACGAAACCGGGGGAGGGCGAGCTTCCCCTCGCCATGCCGCCCGCACGACAATCCGGTCTGCTGGTGCGCATCGATCGCGACCTCGATGCCGACGAAGGACTCGACCTCGTGCTCGACTTCGATGCCTGCCGCTCGGTGGTCCCGGACGCGGGCGGTGGCAACTACCTGCTCGAGCCGACCCTGCGTCTCCTGCCATGGCCCGAAGGGGAGGGGTCCTCGGTGCTCGGCCGACTCGGGAACCTGCCGGCCGACGGTGCGGTCGTGAGCCTGCAGCAGGCCGGTCATGTACTGCGCACCACCACGACCGATGCCACGGGCCGTTTCCTGCTCTCGCCGGCGCCCAGCGGAACCCACGACCTGGTGATCCGGGCCGAGGGACGGACCAACATGCTGCTCGCCGGCGTGCCGGTGCGCAGCGCCAGCCGGACGACGGTCGTCGCCCAGGAACAGCCGATCACCCTGGTGACAAGCGGCATGCGCAGCGTATCGGGCCGGATCGGGCTGCTCGGCGGCCTCGCGATCCCCGCGGCGCAGGCAAGCGCCCTGCAGGGCGTCGGCACCCATGTCATCGAGGCCGGCTCGCGACCGGTCGATGCTGCCGACGGCGGATTCAGCCTGCGCCTGCCGGTCCAGGCGCCGATGCTGGCGAACTACGACGCGCAGGCCGACGACCACGATTTCTCGCCCGACATCGGCCAGGCCGGTCGATACACGATCGAGGCGGCGCTGCCCGGTCGCCCGGTCCAGACCCGTGCCGTCGAGATCCGCATGGGCGACGCGGTGGCGAACTTCGATTTCGCGCCATAGCCGGGGCGAGCCCCTTTCCACATCGGTCCCCGCAATGGATATCGTCGCCGTCATCGACTTCGAAACCACGGGCATGTCGCCCGACACCGGCGGCCGCGCCACCGAGATCGCGGCGGTCCTGGTGCGCGAAGGGCGGGTGGTCGACCGCTACCAGAGCCTGATGAACGCCGGCGTCCGGGTGCCGCCCTTCATCGAGGAGCTGACCGGCATCAGCAACGAGATGGTGCGCGCCGCGCCACCGGCGGCGCGGGTGATGGGGGAGGTCGCCGATTTCGTCGGCACGCATCCCCTGGTCGCCCATAACGCCTCCTTCGATCGCCGCTTCTGGGACGCCGAGCTCGCCCGCCTGGGCACATCGCGGCGGCAGGAGTTCGCCTGCACGCTGCTGCTGTCGCGTCGCATCCATCCCGAAGCCCCCAGCCACAAGCTCGGCAAGCTGATCGAGTTCCATGGCCTGCCGGTGGCGGGCCGCCACCACCGGGCGCTGGCCGATGCCGAGATGGCGACCAGCTTGCTGCTGCACATGCAGGAAACGCTCCGGCAGCGCTTCGGACTCGGCAGGGTCACGCACGAACTCCTGCGCGAGATCCAGACGGTGCCCCGCCACCGGCTGAAGGGCTGCATCGCACTGCATGCCCTGGGGGCAGGCAGCGGACGCATGTAGCATGTGCGCCCGAGTCATCACATCCGCAGGAGGCAGGACCACTGATGTCGGAATCGTTTGAAATCGGACCGGTAAGCGTCGTCATCGAGGACCACATCGCCGTCGCGACACTACGGCGTGGCGATCGTTTCAATGCGCTGTCGGTGGAGGCGATCGAGTCCTTGCGCGAGGTTGCCTACCGCCTGCGCGAGGATTTCACGACCAGCGCGGTCGTCCTGACCGGCGACCCGGTGTTCTCGTCGGGCGCCGACCTGAACGATCCGGGTCACAAGGCCCGGCGCACCGCGCCACTGCTGCAAAAGCGCGAGCTGCTGCGCCTGGCGCCGACGACCTGCGCCGCCTGGGAGGCCCTGGACCAGCTCACCATCGTGGCGATCGAAGGCTTCTGCATCGGCGGTGCGCTGGCGCTGGCGGTATCCTGCGACTTCCGCATCGCGGGTCGGGGCGCGCATGTCCGCCTTCCGGAAATTCCCCTGGGATGGAACCTGAACTGGAACGCCCAGCCGAGGATCCTCAACCTGGTGGGGCCGTCGCGCGCCAAGCAGCTGATCATCTTCGGCGAGCGCGTGTACGCCGAAGAGGCCTGCCGCTGGGGCCTGGTCGACGAGGTCGTCGACGATGGCGAAGCCCTCGCGTGCGCCATGAAATGGGCCCGCAAGGCGGCGGCGCTGCCGCCGCTCGGAGTCCGGATGTCCAAGCGCACCATCACCGAGCAGGCAACGGCCCTGAACCGCCTGACCTGTCACATGGACAACGACCAGTACATCCTCACGTCGATGACCGAGGATCACCAGGAGGCCATGGCGGCATTCTTCGAGAAGCGCGCGCCGGTCTTCAAGGGTCGGTGACCGCGGTCGGGCCGAAGCCCGACTCCATCTCCCGGCGCAGCCGCCAGGCCTGCGAGCCGCTGTCGACCGCGACATCGTCCCAGGACAGCGGCTGGCCCTTCGCCACCGGACGCACCAGCTTGATGTCATGGGCCATCCCCAGGGGCAGGCCCTGGATCCGCCGCGAGGTCGCGGCGGGCAGCAGCTTGCCCCAGACCGTGTAGCCGCCTTCGCCATCGAGCAGCTCGCCGGGGCGCAGGTCGCGCTTGGCGGTGGCCACCACGTCCGCATTCCAGCCGCTGGCCACGCCGGTGGGCTCGCCGCGTAGCGCCACGCTGGCCACCGACATCCCGACCTCCAGCCCGATCAGGTGCCAGCGCTTGTAGAGCGTGAAATAGCGGCCGCTGGGATCGGTATGGGCGTTGTATTCCTCGAAGCAGTTGCGGATGTACTCGGTATCGCCTTCCACCGTCACCCAGACGCCCATGCGGATGTCGTAGGGAATCGCGCGGCCATCGGGCTCCAGGCAGGAGATCACCTCGATCATGCCCTTCTTCTCGAGCACGCCGCCCTCGCTGCGCGGGCGCGTCACGAAGGGGATGTCCTCGATGCTGGCGGGCGGGTAGAGCAGGCCGTCGCTGGGCACCGCAAGGCCGGTGGCGTTCGATACGGCGGTAGATTCGATGGATGGTTTCGATCCATCGAGGAAACTGTTGAACATCTTGGGATTCAGGCCGCCGCGCTCGGCCTGTTCCGGCGTCAGGCCGTAGTAGCCCCAGACCGTCTCCGGCGTGGACTGCGAGAAATGCGGCAGCCACTTGTGGCCGCGACCTGCGGCCACCACCGGGAAGCCGCAGGTGCGGGCCCAGTCGACCAGCTCGCAGATCATGGCCGGCTGGTCGCCGTAGGCGAGCGAGTAGACGACGCCCGCCTCGGCGGCCTTCCTCGCGAGAATCGGCCCGCAAAGGGCATCGGCTTCGACGGTGACGTTGACGACATGCTTGCCCGCCGCGAAGGCAGCGAGGATGTGGTCGACCGCCGCGATCGGATTGCCGGTGCACTCCACCAGGAGATCGATGCGCGGATCGCCGGCCAGGGCCTGCCAGTCGTCGGTCAGCCAGGTGGTGCCGTCGCGCAGGGCCTCGTCGATCGAAGCGGCCCCGGCCTGGCCGGGCTTCCAGCCGACACGCTCGAGGCTGGCCATGGCCCGATCGGGCAGGAGATCGGCGATGCCCACCAGATGCACACCGGGCATCCGTGGCACCTGGGCAAGGTACATGGAACCGAACTTGCCCGCGCCGATCAGGGCGATGCGGATCGGACGGCCTTCGGCGGCGCGCTGCAGCAGCTTGCTGTGGAGATTCATGATTCGAAGGCGTGAGTTGAAACGGAAGCCCGAGGCTGCAATATACCGTCAGCACGGCAGCAGGCACCCCGCGCCGGGTTAAGGTGACGCCTTTCCGTTACCGGGGCATCGATGAACCGCCATCGCGAGCTGACCCTCCGGGCACTGCTGACCGGGCTGGTGCTTGGCGCGCTCCTGACGCCGTCGAACGTCTATTCGGGGCTGAAGATCGGCTGGTCGTTCAACATGTCGATCATCGCGCTGCTGCTCGGATTCGCGTTCTGGAACGGTCCGGGGCGACGGCGCGGCCAACCGGCCTGGTCGATGCACGAAAGCAATATCAACCAGACGACGGCATCGGCGGCGGCATCGATCATCTCCGGCGGACTGGTTGCGCCGATCCCGGCCTACACCATGCTCACCGGACACGCGCCCGACACCCTGGCGCTGGTCGCATGGGTGTTCTCGGTGAGCTTTCTCGGGGTCTGGGTCGCCTGGTACTTGCGGCCGTCGTTCGTCGTCGGTACCGAGCTTCGATTTCCGGAAGGCATGGCCACGCTGGCGACATTGCAGGAGATCTACGGGCAGGGCGCGGAAGCGGGCAAACGAGTTGCGGCACTCGGCACCGCGGCCACGCTGTCATCGCTGGTGAAGCTCGCCGATCTCGCCTGGACCCTGCCGCGATGGGCGCCGTCGCCGATGCTCGAACGACTGACGTTCACCGCCGAACCGTCCCTGCTGCTGCTCGGCTTCGGCGGTATCGTCGGGCTGCGTGTCGGGCTGTCGCTGGTGGCCGGCGCGCTGCTCGCCTGGGGCGCGATCGCGCCGTGGTTGCTGCACGCAGGCTGGGTCGATGTACCGGCCGGCGCCACCGGACCGCAGTTCGCCACGCTGGTCGAATGGCTGCTGTGGCCGGGCGTCGGCCTGATGGTCTGCGCGACGCTCAGTTCTCTCGGACTGCGGGCTGTGCGGGAACGGCGGACGGCCACCCGTCGACCGCCCCGGCCGACGCGTGCCGGGTCGCCGGAAGGCGAACCGCCGAAAACCGACTTGCCGCATGTCGGGCTGCGGCGGCGGCCGGGATTGCCGGCGTTCGCACTGCTGCTGGCAGCGACGCTGGTGATCGCCCTGCAGGTGACGCTGTTCGGCATCGACCCGTTGCTCGCCGCGTCGTCCGTGCCGCTGGCCGTGCTGCTCGCGATCGTCGCGGCACGCGTCGTCGGCACGACCGGCATTCCACCGATCGGCGCGATCGGCAAGCTGTCGCAGCTCACGTACGGCGCGCTGGCCCCGGGGCAGGTCGCAATCAACCTGATGAGCGCCAATACCGCGGGCGGCGCCGCCGGCCAGTGCACCGACCTGCTCAACGATCTCAAGGTCGGTAACGCAATCGGCGCATCGCCGTCGCGCCAGGCGATCGGGCAATGCCTCGGGATCCTGCTGGGAAGCCTGGTCGGCGTGCTCGCCTACCAGCTGCTGATCCCGGATCCGCAGGCGATGCTGATCACCGCGCAATGGCCTGCGCCAGCCGTCGCGACCTGGAAAGCGGTCGCCGAGGCGCTGACCGGCGGAATCGGCACGATCCCAGTCGACAGCCGCTGGGCCATGCTCCTGGGCGCGGTCGCCGGCGTCGCGCTCGGTACGTTCGAGGCGCTGCTGCCCGTGCAGCGACTGAGGTGGTGGCCGAGCTCCGCAGCGCTCGGGCTCGCGTTCATCGTTCCGGCGTCGATATCGTTCGTCATGGGCGCCGGCGCGATCCTCGTCTGGCTGCTGGGGCGGTGCTCGCGCGACTACGCCGACCGCTTCGCGATCGTCGTGGCGGCGGGACTGGTGGCCGGCGAGAGCATCACCGGCGTCGGAGCGTCGCTGGTGGCCTTGCTGCGGCAGTGACCACGCAAGGGCCCGAGGGGCGGGACGCCAATCACATCCCGTTCGAGTTCGGATTGGCGCTTTTCCCGCCCACGGGTCGGTTGCAGTTCGAACAGTGCCGGAAGAAGGCGAAGTTCAGCGTACCGCAGTCGCACTTCGAGAACAGCTCCAGCCCGCATTCCAGACAGAAATTGGGAGCCGGGCCGCTCAGCGAGAAATCCTGTCCGCAGGACGGGCAGGTCTTCGAACGGAAGGCGCCGACCGCCTGGTCCATGTCGATGTGCTGCGCGCGCTCCCGGGCATCGCGAGCCAGTTCCTCGCGGCGCCTGGCGAGATAGGCATTGAACCAGCGCACGGAATAGACACCGCCGGCAAGGACCAGCACGACCGCCCCGATGAACCGGATGTAGCCTCCGAAGCTGGGCAGGTAGGGCACGAGGCCGAAGAAGAAGACGTAGAGCGCGAACCAGGAGAAGCCCCAGACCAGCGCGCCGTAGCGGGCATTGCGGTGGCGGGCGAAGAGATAGATTCCCGCCAGCAGGATCGGCAGCACCACGGCCAGCCGGATGCCGAAGGCCTTCAGGCTGCGGGCCCGGTTCTCCTCCCGGGCCCTTTCGGATGCCCGGCGCTCGAGCGTGCCCAGCGTCCTGGCGAGCGCGGCCTCGCGGCGCTGAAGCCCGCTTCGCTCGCCCTCCTGGGCCAGGACGACCTCATTGGCCTGTCGCTCGGCCGAGCGCAGGCCGCCGAGTTCGGCCAGCCGCGCCTGGACTTCCGGGTTGGTTTCCTGCGCCTCCGTGCTCGAACGCAGCGCCAGCCAGTCGACGTACTCTGCCTCGGCACGGCGCACGCGGGACTGCGCGGCATCGCGCACCTGGCGCGACGCCGACAGGGTGTCTTTCATCGTGGCCAGTTGCTCGCGAACGGCTTCGATGTCCTGGCGCAGGCTCGTATGCTCGGCTTCGTCGACCTGCAGCATGTCGAGCATGCGCACAGGCGGCGAAAGCTGCTCGAGGTCGCGCATCACCAGGCTCGACAGGGCGACGAGGCTCGCGAACAGCAGGAAGCTGATCAGGCGGTTGAGCCAGCGCTGGGTGCGCTGCAGCTTCTGGAGCGAGTTCCTGTTGCTGGCGGCGGGGCTTGCCCGGAAGATGCGCTTCTTTTCGGCCATGGCGTGTCGTGCTCGGCGGGGCAGGGGGCGGGCAGGGGACTGAGGCGAATCCGGGCTGCACTATACCGCTTCATCCCCGGCGGGGATCCTCGACGAGATCGGCCGGTGCCTCGCGACGCATCCGGATGCCCAGCCGGAACCGGCACTTCCCATTGTGCCGGTTCTGGAAGACAGTGGGCCTTCAAGGATTCCGTATCATCGCCCCATGTACCTGCCACCGCACTTCGCCGAGACTCGGCCGGAAGCCCTGCACCGGATCATCCACGAGCACCCGCTGGGGATGCTGGTCACGCACGGACCCGAAGGCCTGGATGCCAACCACATCCCCTTCGAATTCGATTCCGGCAAGGGCCCGCACGGGACACTGCTCGCCCATGTCGCCCGGGCCAACGATCTCTGGCAGCGCTGCCCGAGCGGCGCCCCGGTGATGGTGGTGTTCCGCGGTGCCGAAGCCTACATCTCGCCGAACTGGTACCCGAGCAAGCATGAAGCGCATCGCCAGGTGCCCACCTGGAACTACGAGGTGGTCCATGCCCACGGCACGCTGGTGGTGCACGACGACGAGCGCTTCGTGCGCGGCATCGTCGCCCGCCTGACCCGCCGCCACGAAGCGAACGAGACGCGGCCCTGGAAGATGGGCGATTCCACGCCCGAGTACATCGACGAGATGCTGCAGAAGATCGTCGGAATCGAAGTCGTGCTCACCTCGCTCGTGGGCAAGTCGAAGCTGAGCCAGAACAAGGAGACCCGCGATCGCCAGGGCGCCGCGGACCAGCTGGAGGCCCGTGGCGCCACGGGACTGGCGCGTGCGATGCGGTCAATCGACTGAGCACGCCTTGGGTGTTTCGGCTCAGTGATAGTCATCCTCTCGCTGATGCCGAGTGGCGGCGACGAAGACCGATTGGCAATGTATCGCAAATGCTATGCAATGCGTCATGTCGACCACGCCAGCGAATGCCGGTTCAGCCGGCTGCGCCAGCCACGTCGGCGTCGATGATCGCCCGGCTGGCTTGCTGCGCGTCGAGATATTCGCGCTCGATCTCGTCGATCAGCTCGGCGACCGGGCCGGTGCGATCGACCGCGGAGACCGTATGGCCCGCGCTCCACAGGTCCACCCAGCGCTTGGGGCCACCCAATCCGCCGGCGAAGCTGCTGAAGAGCGCCCGCGCCTGTTCCTTCGAGAGCGGCTTCGCGACTTCCTCGGGGTCGAGCCCGCAGTTGATGATGGAGGGCCGCAGGAAATTGGCATCGATCCCGCTGATCGCCTTGGTCAGCTGGACATCGTCGATCGTGCTGTCGATCAGCATCTGCTTGTAGCCCGCCACCGCCATCGCCTCGTCGGTCGCGATGAAGCGCGTACCCATCAAGCCGAGCTGACAACCGAGCACGCGGGAGGCGAGCAGGGCGTGGCCATCGGAAATCCCCCCGGCGAGCATCAGGGGTCCATCGTAGAACTTGCGCACGGCGCGCACGAACGACAGACCGTTGATCCAGCCGGTCTGCCCGCCAGCGCCGGCGCTCAGCAGCACCAGGCCGTCGACCCCGGATTCGAGCGCCCGCTCCACATGGCGCATCGAAGCGACGTCGGTCCATACGAAGCAACCCACATCATGGAGCTTCTGCACGTACTTCTCCGGCGATCCGACACTGGCCAGCACCATCTCGACGCGATGCCTGAGCAGCACATCGATGTCGGCCTCGAGCTGCTCGGGATCGCTGCGCATGAGGATGTTCGGGCACACGGGGGCGGTGGGGCGCTCGGCCCGGGCGCAGCGGTCCTCGATCTGCGTGAGCCATGAATCGAGCTCGCCCGGTCCGCGGGCATTGACGGTCGGAAACGAGCCGATGACGCCGTTGATGCATGCCTGCGCCGTCAGGTCGACGCCGGAGATGCGCAGCATGGGGGCGGCGACCAGGGGCAGGCGCAGACGGGAAGCGAAGGAATCGAACATGACGGCCACGACGGAAGACCTCCTTGACGAAGCCGTGGAGTATGCAGGAAGCGCCACCCCGTGGCGTGCCCGCGTCGGGCTTTCCGGGACGGCGAGCCCATCGGGAATGCGCCGATAGTCTTGCTCTTGGGCCGCTCAGGCGGGTACTCTTGCGGGCTTTCCCAATCCGGGCATCTTTCAAGGAGCCATGCCATGAATCGAGTCGAACTCGTCGAGAAGCTTGCCAGCGAGCACGACCTCACGAAAGCCGGTGCCGCGCGCATCCTGGACTCCGTCTTCACCGCCATCGTCGCCGCCGTGAAGAAGGGCGAGGACGCAAGCTTCGTCGGGTTCGGTACGTTCAAGCAGGTCAAGCGCGCCGCGCGCAAGGGGCACAACCCGGCCACCGGCGAAGCCGTGAAGATTCCCGCCGCCAAGGTTCCCAAGTTCGTTCCGGGTACGGCGTTCCGCAACGCCGTCGACCCGAAGCGCGCCGCGCGCAAGGCCGCGAAGTAGCCGGTATGGCGGCACCGGGCTGGTGCCGTGGGGAGATTGCAAGCCGGGGGACGAACATGAGGTTCGACCCCGGTTTGTTGCTGTATTGCCAATCTTTGCCATGCCCGTTACGCTCAGCCGCATGAGCACGATGAACATTTCCCTGCCCGAGGAACTCAAGGATTTCGTCGACCAGCAGGTCGGCAGCCGCGGCTATACCAGCAGCAGCGAGTATGTTCGGGAGTTGATTCGCAAGGAACGGGATCGTGAACACCTGCGCAAGCTGATGCTCGAAGGGCTATCCGGACCGATAGTCGGTGTGGCCGACAAAACGTACTTCGACGACCTGCGTCAGCGGATCCGCGATCACGCAACCAAGTCAGACCGGTCGACTGCCCCCGCTGGTTCAGGCGTCACTCGCAACAAGACCTGAGCTGACCGTGCCGGAGCCCAAGCCTCTGGTGTTCCGGGCGCCGGCGCGCGCAGATGTCGAGGCCGCGCTTGGCTGGTTCCTCGAGGAAGCGGGAGAGCAGATCGCGACGCGCTTCACAAACGAACTCGAAGCCGCTTACACGCATATCACGTCGAACCCGAACACCGGATCACCGCGATGGGGTCATACGCTTGACATTCCGGGCCTGCGACACTGGCCGCTGAAGCATTTTCCTTATCTAGTGTTCTTCATCCAGCAGCACGATCGGATAGAGATCGTGCACATCCTGCACAGTGCACGCGCCATTCCATCGACGCTGGGTGAGCCTGAAGCCGATTGATTCCGGACGTCGATAACGTTCGGTGGGACAGACCAAGGTTCTAGTGACCTTAGCCTGTACCACCAGAAGCGGGGAAAGATGCGGCTGAGCAGCTTGCGGAGTTTACATAATATACATTAGACGTCATTCCGGGAAACAGGCCAGCTACCTGTCCGGCCAGTTCTTCCGATTCAGCGCGACAGCGATGCCACATGTATCCGGCGCACGGATGCCTGGAGCTCGATGGCCCGAGGTGTCGGCTCCATGCCCTGGGAGGTGCGCACCAGGAGCTCATCCTTGAAGAGCGCACGCAGCCTCGCCAGCGCATTGCTCATGGCCGGCTGGCTCATGGCGGCCCGTCTCGCGCCACGCGCGACGTGACGCTCGACCATGAGAACGTCAAACATCACCAGGAGATTCAGGTCGATCGAGCGCAGATTGATTCGCATGGCGCCCACCATTATTCGTCCGACTGATGATGCCATTCCAATCATCCATTGGACCAATCTTCCTGTCGCGCTTAGATTCCCCGGAAGTCGAGCACCCCCCTGTTTTTTCATCCGGAGTCTTCCATGGCATCTGCAGACGCTCTCAAGGACAAGATCAAGGTCGTCATGTTCGACCAGTACGGCACCGTCGTCGACATGCAGAAGGGCCTGGTCGCGATCGCCACACCCTTCCTCGAAGAGAAGGGCTGGACCGGGAATCCGAACTCCTTCGTCACCTGGTGGCGCCGCACCCACTTCGAGAACTCCATGATCGACGCCCTCCTCCATCGGGAGCACACGTCGTATCGCGAGATCGGGCAGCGCGCCGTCGCCTATACGATGGATCGCGCCGGCATCCAGTACACCAAGGAGGAAGTGCAATACCTCGTCGGCTGCATCGAGAAGCTGGAGTGCTTCCCCGATGTGCCCGAGGCGCTGGCCAGGCTGCAGACACGCTACAAGATCGTGGTGCTGTCCAACGGCGATCCGGACATGCTGGAAGCGGCGAAGGCCTGGCACCGCATTCCCTTCGACAAGGTCATCTCGGTGGCCGAGGCAAACTCGTTCAAGCCCCATGTCGCGACCTATACCAGGGCGGCGGAGATGATGGGCGTGCGCATGGACGAGGTACTGTTCGTCGCCAACCATGCTTTCGACTGCCTGGGCGCGAAGGCAGCCGGCATGCACAGTGCCTTCATCGACCGTCGCAGGCGGCCATTCGGGGAGACACCCCATCAGCCGGACTTGTGGATCGACGACATGAAGTCCCTCGCCGACCTGATGGTCTGACTTACCATCGGACTGACTGCATGCATTCGTGCCCACACCCGGAGTCGATGATGAAAACCTACAAGGTCGGATACCTGATCGGAAGCCTCGCCACGGAATCGATCAACCGCAAGCTCGCCAACGCAATGTTCAAGCTGGCGCCATCGCAGCTCCAGTTCGAGGAGATTCCGTTCAAGGACCTGCCCCTGTACAGCTACGACTACGACGCCGACTATCCCGAGGTCGGTCGCAAGTTCAAGCAGGCCATCGAAGGCTCGGACGCCATCCTGATCATCACCCCGGAATACAACCGCTCGATACCGGGCGCGCTCAAGAATGCGATCGACTGGGCCAGCCGCCCCTGGGGCAGCAATTCCTTCGCCAATATTCCGTCCGGCGTGATCGGCACTTCACCGGGCTCGATCGGCACGGCGGTGGGCCAGCAACATCTGCGCAGCGTGCTTGGCTTCCTCAATTCGCCGCAGATGAATTCGCCCGAGGCCTATATCCAGTTCCGCGAAGGCATGATCAACGAGGCCGGCGAGATCGCGGACGAATCCACCGCCGCGTTCCTGGGCAAGTACCTCGAGGAATACCACGAGTTCATCGCCCGGGTGCTGACGGTGCTTCCGCGAGGCGCATGAGCGGTGAACAGCGGCTGTGGTGAATGCGGCCGGCCCGAGGCCGGCTTCCCGCCCTCGCCGGTGAGCGGACCGATACGGCTAGGCGATGGAAGCGCTGAATGAGCTGCTGGCCACGCACGGCCTGTGGATCATCTTTCTCATCGTGCTCCTCGACCAGGGCGGACTGCCCATCCCCGCCTGGCCCCCGCTCATCATCGCGAGCGCCCAGGCCGTGGAACAGCAGATGCCGGTCTGGCCGATCCTGCTGGTGGCGGCGGTCGCGGCGCTGGTCGCCGACATCATCTGGTATCACGCCGGGCGGCGCTTTGGCTCCCACATGCTCGGCCTGATCTGCCGGGTCTCGCTATCGCCCGACAGCTGCGTGTCGAGCACGCGCGCGATCTATGCGAAATGGGGACCGCCGTCCCTGATACTGGCCAAGTTCATCCCGGGCTTCGCCGCGGTCGGGACCACCCTTGCCGGCCAGCAGCGAACGCCACTGCATCGCTTCGCGATGTACGACGGCGCGGGCGCCCTGCTCTGGTCCGGTGCGGCCGTCGGAGCCGGAGCGCTGTTCCACGATGCGGTCAACGAGGCGCTGCTGACGCTGGATTCACTGGGCCGGATCGGCATCGGCCTGGTCCTCGTTGCCCTGCTTGCCTTCATCGTGCACAAGGCCTGGAAGCGCATGGTCTTCATGCGCGAGCTTCGCATGGAGCGGATTACGGCAGCGGAGCTGCGCGCCCTCTTCGATGATCCCCAAAGGCCGCTGGTGGTCGATGTGCGCAGCGAGGCCGAACGCGCCGCCACCGGCTGGATTCCGGGCGCGGTGCAGGTGGCTCGCGTGAGCGAGCTCGCGCCCGCGACCGCCGGCGAAGTGGTCATCTATTGCGACTGCCCCAACGAAGCCTCGGCGGCGCGCCTGGCAAGCCAGCTCAAGCAGCTCGGTTTCCAGCGTGTACGACCCCTGGCCGGCGGCCTGGAAGCCTGGCGCTCGCACGGATTCGATATCGAGGCGCCCGCCGGCTCGCACCAGGCATCGGCTTAGGCGCCCGGCCCTTCCAGGGCCTTTCGCCAGCGCCAGAGGGTGGCGCGGCTCACGCCGAGGTACTGCGCCGCCCGCGTGCGATTGCCGTTCGCCCGGCGCAGGGCGGTCTCGATGCGGACCGACAGCCCGGGCTCACCCGGGACCTGCGGGGCTTCGCACGGAAAGATCTCCGGGCAGTCTTCGGCGAGGCCGGCGAGATCGATCTCGTCCTCGTGGTCGAACTGCAGCAGGTAGACGGCGATGCGCTCGGCGACATTCTCCAGCTCGCGCACATTGCCGGGCCAGGGATACGCGAGCAGGTGCGGCGCGAGCGCCTCGAGCACGGCCTCCGGGCGCAGCGCGCAGTCGAGCCGGTGCAGGCTGCGAGCGACCATGCCCCGCACGAGCGGAACGATGTCGCCCTTGCGCTCGCGCAGCGCCGGGATTGCGAGCCGCAGGGTGTTGATACGGTAGTAGAGATCCTGGCGGAACCGCCGTTCCTCGATCATCTCCTGCAGCGGCTGGTGCGTCGCAACGACGATGCGCACATCGATCGGCACCGCGGCGGTGCCGCCGAGCCGGGTGACCTCGCGTTCCTGCAGCACGCGCAGCAGGCGCGTCTGCAATGGCAGCGGCATGTCGCCGATCTCGTCGAGGAACAGCGTGCCGCGGTGAGCCGCTTCGAACAGGCCCCGCTTGCCGCCCCGACGCGAGCCGGTGAAGGCGCCCTCCTCGTAGCCGAACAGCTCGCTCTCGAGCAGCGACTCGGGGAAGGCCGCGCAGTTCAGCGCGACGAAGGGCTCCCCGGCACGCGGGCTCTCGGCATGGATCGCCCGGGCGAAGAGCTCCTTGCCGACGCCGCTTTCCCCCGCCAGGAGCACGGTCAGGTCGGTCCGCGCGTAGCGGCGCGCGGTGCGGACCACGCGCAGGAAGGCCGGGCTCGAGCCGTGGAGGTCCTCGAAGCGATACGGCCCACGCAGCTGGCGGGTACGCTGGTGGATGCGCAGGCTGGTGTCGGCTTCCTGGATGAGGCGTGTGTCGTAGAGCGTGATGGTCGCCCCGACGATCCCGCCATGCTCGCGGATGGGAGCCCGAGTGACGACCCAGTCGTGCGACATCAGGTTGCGCACCCTCGCCCGCTCCTCCTCGCCCGTCTCCAGGGTACGGCGCAGGGAAAGCCCGGGAGCGAGCGCATCGAGCCGGGTGCCCACGAGCGTTTCACGCTCGCGTCCGAGGGCCTTCTGCATGGGCGGATTGACAGCAATGATGCGATGGTCGCGATCGACCGCCAGCATGGCGTCCTGCAGGGTGCGCAGCACGCCGTTGAGCTGCTCGTAGCGCCCCGCTTCGAGGTGCGCCGCCCGGGCCAGGTCGATCGCATGCTCGATGCCGCGGCGAACGCTGTCGAGCGAGTAGACCAGCAGGCCCTGCAGTCCGTTGCGCTCGGCAAGCTCGACGACCAGGCTCGAGCCGATGATGACCTCGAATCCGTCGCGTCGCAGCGCTTCGAAATGTCGCTGCGCATCGTCGGCATTCCGGTAGGCGTACTGCGCCACCTCCATGCGCAGCAGGCCCTTGACCGCATCGAGCCGGGGGTCGATCTGGCCATAGGTGACGATGCCCACGCGATCGGTCATCCGTCGTGCCCGGATCATCGCCTCGAGCACATCGAAGCCCTCGACCTCGATCGTGGCCACCGGCGCATCGAACGAGGCGCGCAGGATGCTCGCGTTGGCGCCCGCGCTGAGAAAGGCGTCGACTTCGCGATCGGCGATGCGCCGGCGGGCGATCGCCACTGCCTCGTCGAAGGCTCCCTCGGCCACTTCCAGCCTGGCGCGATGGACGTAGTCGCCCAGCACCGGGCGCACCAGGCGTGTCAGCTGCCGATAGCCGAGGAAGCACACGCGAGGCAGGCCATCGCCGGGGCGGCCCCTCGCACCTTGATAGGGCATCGTTGCATCTCGCCGGACATGTGTTTCACGAGCGTATCATGCAACACCTCCCCTGCCCTCGCCCGTGACCAAGCCTGCCTGATACCGGGGCTTTGCAGCCTCCCCGGCCACTGGCACGATAAGTGCTCGGATCGATCCTGCGGCCGAAGACGCGCTGCGCTGGTGCCGTGCACGAATAACGATATCGGGAGAGAAGACATGATTCGCTGGAAGAGCCGGAGCGCCTCGTTTTTCACCAGGGCGGTCCGCGGCATGGCAGCCGCCGCCGTGATCGGACTGGGATCGCTGATCGTTCCCGACGCGACGCCGCAGGCCCGGGCGGCCGAGGTCACGGTCACGCACTGGGGCGTGCTGATGTACGGCGCGCCCTATGCGGTCGCCATCGAGAAGGGCTTCTACAAGGAAGGCGGTATCGACGTCACCGGCGTGCTCACCTCCAAGGGCGGCGGCACCACGATGCGCAACGTCATGGCGGCCGGCATGCCCTATGGCGAGGTGTCGCTCGCGGCGGTGGTCGCGGCGATCAACCAGGGGATCGACCTCCGGATCGTCCACACCGGCGTGCAGACGGTCGGCGAGATCCTGTGGGTGACCTTGCCCGATTCGCCGATCCGCAGCGCGGCCGACCTCGATGGGCAGAAGGTTGCCTTCACCAGCCCGAAGTCGGTCACCGACATGCTGCTGACGATGGTCACCGACAAGCACGGCGTGAGCGTCGATGCGGTCGCCGCCGGCGGAATCGGCGCCGGCCTCACCATGGTCCAGCAGGGTGCGGTGGTCGCCGCACCCATCATGGACCCGGTGTGGGCCCGCTTCCAGGATCGCTTCCGCCCGGTGTTCATGGTCAAGGACGAGCTGGCGCAGATGACCCAGACGGTGGGCGTCACGACAGCCGAGTTCGCCAAGGCCGAGCCCGACACCCTGCGCGCCCTGATCGCCGCCCGCAAGCGCGGTGTCGCCTTCATCTACGAGAACCCGGAAGAAGCCGCCGACATCGTCGCCAAGCACTACGAGATGGATCGCGACCTCGCCCTGCGCGCGATCAACAACCTGATCCCGCTCGAGTACTGGGGCAGCGGCGAGTTCAACATCGAAGCCATGGACAACATGATCGACGGCCTGCGGATCATCGGAGAAGTGGAAGGCCCGGTGGACTGGGATCGTTTCGTCGATGCCTCCTTCCTCGACTGAACCCGGGCCGGCGGAGCGGGACGATGGGGGGATCGGTCATCGACATGACGACCGGCCAGCACGGCCGCGGCCTGGCCCGCGAGGCCGGGCCGGGCGCTGGCATGGGTGAGGTGCATGCCGAGCTGCGCCAGGTGAAGCGGATCTATCCGGGCACCAATGGCGGTGGCGTCCATGCGCTCGGTCCGGTCGATCTCGATCTCGCCCGGGGCGAGTTCTACTCGGTCGTGGGGCCGTCCGGTTGCGGCAAGTCGACCCTGCTCGATGTGCTGGCCGGGCTTTCGGCGCCCACCGAGGGCAGCATCCTCTTCGAAGGACGCGAGGTGGCGGGCAAGGTCCCGCCCGGCATCGGCGTCGTGTTCCAGGAGGACGCCGCGTTTCCCTGGCTGACGGTGGAGGACAACATCGCCTTCGGCCTGCGCCGGGCGGGTACCGATGCCGCCGAAGTCGAGCGACGCGTGTCCTACGCGATCGGCTTCATGGGGCTGAAGGATTTCAGCAGGGCCTACCCGGCGCAGCTGTCGGGTGGCATGCGCCAGCGGGTATGCATCGCCCGCACCCTGGTGATGCAGCCGCGACTCATCCTGCTCGACGAGCCCTTCGGCGCGCTCGATGCGCAGACGCGCCTGCTGATGGGCGACGAGCTGCTCAAGCTCTGGCGCGAGACCGGCGCCACGGTGATGCTCATCACCCATGCGCTCGATGAGGCGGCGATGCTGTCCGATCGCATCGGCGTGATGTCCGCGCGCCCGGGCCGGCTGATCGCCGACATCCGTACCCACTGGCCCCGCGAGCGGGATTCCCGCATTGCCGCCGAGGAATCCTTCGGCGCGATCACCAGCCGCCTGTGGGGCCTGTTGCGCGACGAATCCGTCAAGGCCACCGGCATGAGCGAGCGCGCCCGATGAAGCGCGCCACCTGGGTCCGCGGCCTGGTGGTGATCGGCTTCATCCTGCTGCTCGAAGCCTTGTGCCGCTGGGGTGTCATCGGCCGCATGACGATGATTCCACCCAGCGAGATGGCGGTGCAGCTCTGGAAGCTGCTGCAATCGGGCCGCTACAACGCCGACATCCTGCAGACGCTCGGCAACGTCCTGGCGGCCTTCGTCGCCGCGGTCGTGGGCGGCTTCCTGATCGGCTCGATCCTGCATGCCCTGCCCCGGGTGCGCCGCGCCATCGATCCCTTCCTGGCCACCTACTATGCGATTCCGTTCTTCGCCTTCTATCCGCTGATGGTCGTGATCTTCGGGCTCAACGCCGCGCCGATCATACTCATCGGCTTCCTGTTCGGGGTCGTGGCGATGATCATCAACACCATGAACGGGTTGGATCGCATTCCGCGGGTGCTGGTCAAGACCGCCCGCGTCAACGGACTCGGCCCGCTGCGCACCGCCTGGCTGATCAAGCTGCCCAGCGCCGCCCCGCAGCTGTTCACCGGGGTCAAGCTCGCGATCGCCTACTGCTTCATCGGCGTCATCGCGGCCGAGTTCATCATGTCGACCTCGGGCCTGGGCTATTCGATCGCCTACGCCTTCAACAACTTCGACAACCGCAGCATGTACGCGCTGATGCTGTTCATCATCACCCTGGTGACCATCATCAACGCCTTCTTCCATGTGTGGGAGCGCCGCATCATGGCGCGCCGGGGCATGTGATGAGGCAGCTCCTCGACAGCCTGCTCGTCGTCGTCGCGCTCGTGGCGGTCTGGCAGGGCCTGCACTGGTTCGCCGGCGACATCGCCATCGCCTCGCCCGGCGCCACCGCCGAGCGGGCGGCGACCCTGCTCGGCAGCGCCTCGTTCTGGGGGCACTTCGCGGAAACCTTCGCCGCCCTCGGCTATGCCCTGGTGATCGCGGTGCTCGGCGGCATGACGATCGGCATGCTGCTGGGCCTGCATCGCCTCTCGGGCGAAGTGGCCGAGCCGATCCTGGTGTCGCTCTACTCGCTGCCCAAGATCACGCTCTATCCGCTGATCCTGCTGATCTTCGGCCTCGGCATGTCGGCCAAGGTGGCGTTCGGAGCCATCCACGGCATCATTCCGGTCGCGATCTTCACCCTGGGCGCGGTCCGGACCATCGCCCCGGTGTATTTCAAGACCGCCCGCGTACTGCAGTTGTCGCGCCGGCAACTGGTGGCCAGCGTGATCATCCCCGCCGCGGTTCCCGAGCTCGTGTCCGGCCTGAGGGTCGGATTCTCGCTGACGCTGCTCGGCGTGCTCATCGGCGAGATGTTCGCCTCGCAGCGCGGCCTCGGCTTCCTGGTGATGAACGCGATCGGCACGCTCGACGTGCCGACCATGATGGCCGTGGTGCTGCTGCTGGCCGTGGTCGCGATCCTGATCAGCGCCGGCCTGCTCTACCTCGACCGGCGGCTGCATCATCGCGTCGCCTGAGTTCCCGACCGACGAATCCAACCCCATGGACTGGACACGGCCATGACCCAGAACACTCTCAAGGCGCGCCTCGCGCAGCCGGGGCTGATCTGCGCCCCGGGGATCTTCGACGGCATCTCGGCGCGCATCGCCGATGCGATGGGCTTCGATGTGCTGTACATGACCGGCTACGGCACCGTGGCCTCCCACCTGGGGCTGCCCGATGCGGGGCTCGCCACCTATTCCGACATGGTCGGCCGCGTGGCCGCCTTCGCCGGAATCTGCAGGACCCCGATCATCGCCGACGGCGATACCGGCTATGGAGGCCTGCTGAACGTCGACCACACGGTGCGCGGCTACGAGAAGGCAGGCGCCGCCGCCATCCAGATCGAGGACCAGGAGTTCCCCAAGAAATGCGGCCACACGCCCGGGCGCCGGGTGATTCCGGCCGAGGACATGGTGCGCAAGATCCGGGTCGCGGTCGAAGCGCGCGATTCGTCCGACTTCCTGGTCATCGCCCGCACCGATGCGCGGACCAGCCTCGGCCTGGACGAGGCCCTGCGGCGCGCCGAAGCCTACGCCAGCGCGGGGGCCGACATCATCTTCGTCGAGTCACCCGAGTCGGAAGAGGAGATGGCGCGGATCTGCGCGGCCATCGACAAGCCGCTGATCGCCAACCTGGTCGAGGGTGGTCGTACGCCGATCCTGCCCCGCGCGACCCTCGAGGAGCTGGGCTATCGCATCGCGATCTTCCCCGCCTCCGGCTTCCTTGCGGCCGGTACGGCGCTGCAGTCCGTCTACGGCACGATCCTCGAGGAAGGCTCGACCGCCGGCCATGAAGAGTCGCTCTACCCCTTCGATGCGTTCTCCCGCCTGATGGGCTTCGAGCGCGTCTGGGATTTCGACAAGCGCAACTCGGCGTAGGCAGCGCGCCGGACATGTAGCGCAACCCCGACGATCGTCATCGCGAAGACGAGGATCGCGACCGCATTGAGCGCGGCGCCGATGCCGCGCAGCCCGGCGTCGAGCGGCGCACCGAACAGTCGCAGCATGAGCGACACCTGCATGATCCCGAAGCCGAGGTAAAACACCGGCCGGTACGCGAGACGGATCTTCGCGACCGCCGGCAGGATCACCAGCGCATGCGCCATCACCATGTCGAAGACGAAGCCCAGGCCGATGGCATGCAGGGCGGCGTCGCGCGCGCCGGCAAGCCCGATCGACATGCCGATCCAGGCGAGCCCGCCGATGCCGAGCCAGGCGTAGCCGGCCAGCAGGCAGACCGCCATGTAGCGGCTCGCCCCGCTGGTGCGGATGGTCCGGCGCGCGATGTCGAATGCGAAGCCCCAGGCAGCGAGAACCAGCAGGGACAGGCCGAACAGGACACCGCCCGGCCCTGGCGCGAAACCCGCGGCGACTGCGCCGACCAGCAGGCCCGCGACAGCCGCCGCCAGGATTGCTCCCGATCCGCGCCGGCGCGGCATCAGCCGGGTCAGCTCGAGGCGTTCGGCGGCGATGGTGATCACCAGGAACCCGAACCACCAGCCGATGCTCGCCGCGGCGCCGGGCTGGGCCAGCTGCAGGCCCGCGCCGGCGAGCCAGGCGATTGCCGCGACCAGCAGCAACACGGTATGGGCGGCGCGCTGCCGGGTGACCACCACGATGTTGACCGCGACGAACACGGTGGCTGCCGCCGCGAACAGCCAGTTCGAACCCGGGTGCTCGCCGAGCAGGACCGCGATGCCGCCCGCGCCGGCGAGCGCCGGCGCGAGGAAGGCCCAGTTGCGCTTGAGCGCCACCGCCCGTTCGATACCGATCACGGTGCCGAAGAAGGCGCAGATCATCAGGGCCGCATGGGCGACGACCGCCGAGCCGAACGGCGCCACGCCGGCAAGCCCGGCATCGAGCACGCCCGCGCGCAGCAGCCCGCCGAGGATGCCGGCCACCAGCGCGGCGGCGGCCAGCGCCATGATGATGCGCACGAGGACGGGGATGCTCACCAGCCCATCAGCCGGCGGCCGCGTTCGGACATCATCGCCGGTGTCCATGGCGGATCCCAGCAGAGCTCGACTTCGACCAGCCAGTCGTCGGGGATGACCTGCCCGACCTGGAACTCGATGTCGTCGATGATCTGGTCGGCCACTGGGCAGGCGGCGGAGGTCATCGTCATCCGGATGTCGACCCGGCCATTGCCGGCGGTGATTCCGTAGACCAGGCCGACGTCGACGATCGACATCGCGACCTCGGGATCGTAGACCTCGTGGAGCGTGGCCATGATCGGCCCGCGCAAGGCTTCTTCGCCGCGGTAGGGCACTTCGCGGCTGCTCGGCGAGGAATCAGCTTCGTCCATTGCCTTCGCCTTCCTTCGATTCCTTCATTCTCGCGCCATGACGTCGACGCGGGATTGACCCAGGACAAGCTCGACCGGTTTGCGCTGCTTGCGCTGCGCAGGCCCGTCGGGGTTTGTCCGGCACCGGGCGGATCGGCAATAATCGCCTCGCAATCCCGTCGGCCGCGCCCCTTTGCCGGCCATGCCCGTGCCACCCTCCGGGGTCGGCAGCGACAGCCACTGGGAGTTCCCATGGATTTCTCACTTTCACCCGAACTTTCCGCATTGCGCGACCGGACCCGCGAGTTCATCCGCGACGAGGTCATCCCCCTCGAGCGCGATCCGCGACGCACCTCGCACGGTCCCACCGACGAACTGCGCCGCGAACTGAACGCGAAGGCCCGCGCCGCCGGGCTGCTGGCGCCGCACATGGAAAAACGCTGGGGCGGCCTCGGCCTGGGCCATGTCGGGCGCGCCATCGTCTTCGAGGAGGCCGGCTATTCCATGCTGGGCCCGGTGGCGCTGCATTGCGCGGCGCCCGACGAAGGCAACATGCACATGATGTCGCTGATCGCCTCGCCGGCGCAGCAGGAACGCTGGCTCGCGCCGCTCGCCGCCGCCGAGACCCGCTCGTGCTTCTGCATGACCGAGCCGGCGCCGGGCGCCGGCGCCGATCCGGGCGGCCTGGCGACCACCGCCACGCTCGAGGGCGACGAGTTCGTGATCAACGGCCGCAAATGGCTGATCACGGGCGCCGACGGCGCCGCCTTCGCGATCATCATGGCCAGGACCCTGGTCGACGGCAAGGATGTCGGCGCCACCATGTTCCTGGCCGACCTGCCCGCCGATGGATTCCGGATCGAGCGCCTCATCGACAGCATGGATGCCAGCTTCACCGGCGGCCATGCCGAGGTGGTGTTCGAGAACGTGCGCGTTCCCCGCGAGGATGTGCTCGGCGAGGTGGGCGCGGGCTTTCGCAATGCGCAGGTGCGCCTGGTACCGGCACGCCTTACCCACTGCATGCGCTGGCTGGGCGCCGCGCGCCGGGCGCACGATATCGCGACGCAGTACGCGAACCGGCGCGAGGCCTTCGGCCAGCCGATCATGCGCCACGAGGGCGTGGGCTTCATGCTCGCCGACAACGAGATCGACCTGCACACGGCGCGGCTCGCCATCTGGCATACCGCCTGGCTGCTCGACCAGGGCGAGCGCGCCAGCCGCGAGAGCAGCATGGTGAAGGTGCTCTGCTCCGAAGCCTACTGGCGGGTGGTGGACCGTTCGATGCAGGTGCTCGGCGGTCTCGGCGTCACGGACGATACCGAGGTGCAGCGCATCTTCCGCGACGTCCGCGCCTTCCGCATCTACGACGGCCCGTCCGAGGTACATCGCTGGAGCGTCGCCCGGCGACTCGAACGCGGCCCCCGATCCTGATCCGGGCCTCTCGCGATCAATCGCCTGTCTGCGGCCCCCGGCGCCGCAGGCAGGCCAGCAGGGTCAGCGCGCGCATCACGAAGAAGACCGCGAGCGCGGCCCATAGCCCGTGGTTGCCCCAGGCCGCCGTCAGCAGGAAGCCGGCGACGAGGAAGGTGATGAAGGCGATGATCATTCCGTCGCGCATCTCGCGGGTACGCAGCGAGCCGATGAAGATGCCGTCGAGCTGGTAGCTCCAGACCGCCAGCAGGGGCATGGCGACCACCCATGGCAGGTAGACCGATGCCGCTTCGCGCAGCGCGACGAGATCGGTCATCATCGCGATGAAGGCGGGACCGAGCGCGTAGTAGAGCAAGGCGTAGATGAGCGCGGTTCCGCCCGCCCAGAGGCTCGTCGTGCGCACTGCCCATCGATACCCGGCCCGGTCGCGGGCGCCGAGCGCAGCGCCGACCAGGGCCTCGGCGGCATGCGCGAAGCCGTCCAGTCCATAGGCGAGCAGGTTCACCATCTGCAGCAGGATCGCGTTGGCCGCGAGCGGCATGTCGCCGAAGCGCGCCCCCTGCCCGTGGAACCATGCGAAGGCGGCGATCAGGCACAGGGTGCGCACGAAGATGTTGCCGTTGACGACGACCAGGGTCCGGTAGGCGGCGAGATCCCGCAGCGGCGCGAGCGCCAGTCGGATGTCGCGCCTGGCCAGCAGCCTTGCGAGCAGGAGCAGCCCGACCACCAGGCCAAGGTACTCGGCGATCAGGCTGGCGGTGGCCACGCCCGTGATCCCCCAGTCGAACACGATCACGAAGAGGATCGACAGCGCCGCATTGCAGACATTGAGCGCCACCTGGGTCACCAGCGCGTAGCCGGTGCGCTGCATGCCGATGAAGACCCCGAGCAGGACGTACTGGACCAGCACCGCCGGTGCGCTCCAGACCCGGATCCGGAAGTACTCGAGCATGCCGGCCTCGACTTCCGCCGAGGCTGGCGCCAGCGCCGCCGCCAGTCGCGCGACCGGCCACTGCAGCAGGATCACCGCCAGGCCCAGGGCCACGGCAAGCGCCAGGCTGCGACCGATCGCCATCGCCATCGCCTCGCGGTCCCGGCTGCCCTGCTCCCGGGCGACCAGGCCGGTCGTTCCCATGCGCAGGAAACCGAAGCCCCAGTACACGAAGCTGAAGACCACCGCCCCGAGCGCCACCGCGCCGATGCCCTGGGGGCCGGGCATGCGCCCCATCACCGCCGTGTCGACCAGGCCCACGAGAGGCACCGACAGGTTGGACAGGATGATCGGTATCGCCAGCTGCAGGACGCGCCGATTGTCCTGCCGCAACTCCGGCGACGGGTCGCTCATGCCGGCTTCGAGGGGCTGGCCGGGCGCCGGCACTCAGCGCCGACGCCGGGAGATGCGCTCGCGGATGTCCGGGATTCGTGCATGCTCCTTGCGGGCCTCGAGATACTCGATGACCCCCCTGCCGCTTTCGTTGCGGGCAGCCAGGTCGGCGCCCATGTCGGCGAGCAGCTCCATCGTGCTGAAGTGCTCGTTGCGCGCCGCCAGCATCACCGGCGTGGTGCCGTTGGCCGAACGGGCATCGAGATTCGCCCCCCGCAGGATCAGTATCCGCGCCACTTCGGTATGCCCGCCCGATGCCGCATAGTGCAGCGCGGTCCAGCCGTCGCTGTCCACCCTCGCGCCGCGCTCGAGCAGGAGCTTCACCGAGGGCGCATGGCCCTTGATCGCGGCCATCATCAGCGCGGTCTGGCCGTCCGGGTCGCTGGCCTCGAGATCGATGTCCGGCGCATTGGCGAGTTCGGCAAGCGAGCGGAAGGAGTCGAGCTTGGCTGCCATCACGATGGCCGGCCCGTGGGTCTTCTCGCGCAGATTGGGCGACACCGACTGGGCGAGCAGGCGCCTGACCGTGGCGTCATCATCGAGCCGGATCGCCTCGAGCAGCGCGATGCGCGGGTCCCGCGCATGCGCGACGCCGGCGCCGACCATCGCCAGGCTGGCCAGGCAGCCCAGCGCGAGGCGACGGATCCGATCGGGCGGCGGCCGGCGCATGGGCATCAGGCCTTGCGAAACAGGCGCCGGAAATTGGCGCTGGTCGTCTCGCCGATCCGTTCGACCGGCTGCTTGCGCACCTCGGCCAGGCAGGCGGCGACATGCGGCACGTACGAGGGCTCATTGGTCCGGCCGCGATGGGGAACCGGCGCGAGATACGGCGAATCGGTCTCGATCAGCAGCAGGTCGTCGGGAACCTTCGCCGCCACCTCGCGCAGGTCGGCGGCATTTCGGAAGGTGACGATTCCCGAGAAGGAGACATGGAAACCCATGTCCATTGCCGCCCGGGCCGTCTCCCAGGATTCGGTGAAGCAGTGCATCACCCCACCGGCCGCATCGGCGCCCTCCTCGCGCATGATCGCGAGCGTGTCGGCGGCGGCGGCCCGGGTATGGATGATCAGCGGCTTGCCGGTGCGTCGCGATGCCCGGATATGTTCGCGAAAGCGGTCCCGCTGCCAGGGGGCGTCCCCGGTCTGGCGGAAGTAGTCGAGCCCGGTCTCGCCGATCGCGAGGATCCTTGGATGATCCGCGAGCGCGACGAGCCGTTCGCAATCGGGCTCGAGCGCGGGGTCGTCGCTGGCCGGGTTGTCCGGATGCACGCCCACCGAGGCCCAGAGGCGCTCGTCGCGCTCGGCCAGCGCCAGCACCCTCGGGAAGTTGGGCAGGGTGACCGAAACGCACAGCGCCTCGTCGACCGCGGCGGCGGCCATGCGCTCGAGAATGCCGTCGATATCGGCGACGAGCTCGGGGAAATCCAGGTGGCAATGGGAATCGACGAACATGGGCATGCGGCCCCGGGGGACCATCGACCGCCACATGCGGGCGGGTGACCGACAAGCTGTCGATTGTAGCCGTGCCGCCCGGGGCCGGCCCTGCCCGCTAGATGGTGTGGGTCTGGCGCACCGACTTCAGCGAGCCGCCGATCTGGTTCTCGATCTTCGCGCGCGCCTGGCTTCCGGCATCGTCGGCGCTGAACTGCACGCCGATGCCCTGCTGGCGACCGGGCGTGCCGGCCGGTGTGATCCAGACGATCTTGCCGGTAATGGGGATCTTGGCCGGATCGTCCATCAAGGACAGGATGATGTAGATCTCGTCGCCCAGGCGCCCGGGCCGGGTGGTGGGAATGAACAGGCCGCCGCCGGCGACGAAGGGCATGTAGGCCGCCGACAGCGCCGTCTTCTCCTTGATCGCGAGCTGGATCACGCCGGGGCGCGAAGTCGCCGGCTCCGCCTCCCGGACATCATCCCGGATCTCCAGCGGACTCGAGTCCAGAGGTCGTGAGATTTCGCTCGCCTGCTCGCTCATCGGTGTCCTCGGCTTGCCTGGCTGGCGCCGGTCGGGCCGGTCGCCTTCTTCCTTCGAAGGGCTCCTCGCTCAGGAGTCGAAGGCCTCGCGGCAGCGAAGCAGGACTCCTTCGGCGAGCAGCCGCTGGTTCAGCGATTGTTCGGTTGCGACGACAGTCGCGGCGATGCCCGCCTCCAGGCGGAGCACACGGTCGAGGCTGGTTCTCGTCGCCAGCGCTTCCAGCCGCGCATGCTCGCCCGGCAGGAACCGCGGTGGCGCCCCGCCGAGCACTCGCGCCAGATCGGTGACCCAGGCCCGGACCACCGGGATCCAGGCATTCGCATCGAACTGGAGCAGGCGCGCGGCCGCATCCACGATTCCAATATCGGGAATGCCCGCCAGGGTTTCCAGCACCGCCCGATGGGCGGTGGCTCCCGTGGGTTCGGCGAGTCGCAGGGCGCGCAGGGGCGCCCCGCCGGCGGCGGCAACCCAGCCGGCCGCCTCCTCGACGGCAATGCCGGCCTGCCCGGCCAGCCATTCGGCCGCCAGCGCCGCCGGCGGTGTCGCCAGGGCGAGTCGTCGGCAGCGCGAGCGCACCGTGGCGGGCAAGCCGTCCGGATGTCCGCAGACGAGCAGGAACACGGTATCGCCGGCCGGCTCCTCGAGCGTCTTGAGCAGCGCATTGGCCGATATCGCGCTCATCGCCTCGGCCGGCTCGATCATGATGAGCTTGCGGCCGGCCCGATGGGCCCCGATGTTCACGAACCCCGCGATCGAGCGGATCTGCTCGATCCGGATCTGCCGGCTCGGCTTGCGGTCCTTGCGAGGCACGAAATCGGGGTCCTCCGCTTCCGGGCGGATCCAGCGGAAGTCCGGGTGGCTGCCCTCGCGCAGCCAGCCACACGCAAGGCAGGCACCGCAGGCACGACCATCGGGTTTCGGCGTCTCGCACAGGAGCGCGGCAGCGGTCGCAAGCGCGAAACCCTGCTTGCCGATGCCGGGCTGCCCTTCGATCAGCAAGGCATGGTGCAGCGTGGCTCGCGAAGCCAGCAGCCGCAGCAATTCCGCCTCATGCCATGGATGATTCATCGGATCTTGTCGCAATCGGCAGCCAGAAGTTGCCGAATCCGATCGATGTCCTGGCTGGCGTCGATCACGAGGAAGCGTTCCGGCTCGGCCACGGCCTGCGCCTGGTAAGCCGCCCGCACCCGTTCGAAGAAACCGCGATCCTCGGCTTCGAAGCGGTCGGCCGCCCGTGCCATCGAACGGCGCCGCAGGGCTTCCTCGGCGGGCAGGTCGAACAGGTAGGTCCGGTCGGGCCAGAGATCGCCATGGATCCAGTCGGCAAGCATGCGGATCCGTTCGATGGATCCTTCGCGCCCGGCGCCCTGGTAGGCGATCGTCGAATCGGTGAAACGGTCGCAGACCACCCAGGCGCCGGCGGCCAGCGCCGGCCGCACCCGGCGCTCGAGGTGATCCTGGCGTGCAGCGAACATCAGCAGGAGCTCGGTGCGGGCATCCATCGCCTCGCCCAGCAGCAGCGCGCGCAGGGCTTCGGCGAGATCGGTGCCGCCGGGCTCGCGCGTGAGCACGACCTCCCTGCCCGCTTCGCGCAGGCGCTCGGCATACCAGTCGAGATGGGTGCTCTTGCCCGCGCCGTCGATTCCCTCGAAGCTGATGAAGCGGCCGCGCACGGGTTCAGCGGGATTCGCCGACGGGCGCGCGCCGCCGCAGCTGGAATTCGCGCACCGCCCGATTGTGCGCATCGAGATTCTCGGAGAACTGGCTGCTGCCATCGCCGCGGGAGACGAAATACAGCTCCCGGGTTTCGGCCGGCGTGACCGCCGCCAGCAACGAGGCCTCGCCGGGCATGGCGATGGGCGTGGGCGGCAGTCCGGGGCGCGTGTAGGTATTGTGGGGCGTGTCGGTGCGCAGGTCGCGCCGGCGCAGGTTGCCATCGAAGCTCTCGCCCATCCCGTAGATCGTGGTGGGATCGCTCTGGAGCAGCATGCCGATGCGCAGCCGGTTGACGAAGACGCCGGCGACCCGCCGCCGGTCCTCCGCCAGGCCCGTCTCCTTCTCGATCATGGAGGCGAGGATCAGCATCTCGTAGGGATCGGCCAGGGGCAGCTCGGGCGCCCGTTGCTCCCAGGCCGCGTCGATATGCCTGCGCATCAGCTCGGCCGCCTGGCCGAGGACCTCGAAATCGCTGGTGCCACGCGCGAAGCGATAGGTGCTCGGGAAGAAAAGCCCCTCCGCATGCTCGTAGGGCAGCCCGAGGCGTTCCAGCAGTTCCGCCTCGGTGAGGTCGCGCGAATCATGGGCCAGTTCGGGGTGGGCGTCGATCGCGGCGCGCAGTTGCCGGAAATTCCAGCCTTCGCCGATCCGCAGCTCCTCGAAGACGACGTCCCCGGCCACCAGCCGATCGAGCAGGTGCTCGAGGGTGGTGCCCGCCTCGATCCGGTAGGTGCCGGCCTGCATCCGGCCGCCGTCGCCGCGCATGCGCAGCGCCGCCCGCAGCATCAGGGGCTCGACGTCGACACCCGCCGCGCGCAGCTGGCGCGCGATGCCGATCGCGCCCGAGCCCCGGGCGATGGTGACGATCGTGGGCGAATCGGCCATCGCAAGCGGCGCATGCCCGTATTGGTGCCAGAGCCATCCTGCGGTCGTGGCGACCGCAGCCACGACTACGACAAATGCCAGCAGCAATCGCTTCATGCGAGTGGAGGAATCGGAGGAGTTCCTATAATACCGGTGATATGCAGGAGCCCCTCATGACAGTCCGATCGACGGACATCGGCACGCTCGCCGCGGGCAGCGTTGCGCTGCTGCCCCACTGGGGCTGCATCGATGCCCGTGGCCCCGAGGCCGAATCCTTTCTGCAATCCCAGCTGACCAGCGATGTCGCCGCGATCGGCCCCGACGGGGTCGGCATCGGCGGCTACTGCACCCCGAAGGGCCGCCTGCTGGCGAACTTCCTGATCGTTCGCCATGCCGACGGCTTTCGACTGCTCACCGGCCGGGATGTCCAGGCGGGCGCCGCGAAGCGGCTGTCCATGTATGTCCTGCGGGCCAGGCTCAGGATTCACGACCACGGCGAGGACTTCGGCATGCTGGGCGCCTACGGCGAGGCGGCGCCGGCGGCGCTTGCCGAGCTGGGCTTCGAGGCGCCCGCCGCGCACCGGACGGTGTGGCGCGACGAAACCTGCCTGCTCGGACTGCCCCCCGTGATGGCCGCGGGCCGATCGATCGACCGCTGGCTGCTGGCGGCGCCGGCCGACCGCATCGCCCAGGCGGCCGATCGGCTCGGCCAGCGGCTGGCACCGGTCAGCGCCGATGTCGATCGCTGGCTCGAAGTGCTCTCCGGCGTGCCCCGGATCACCGACGCCACCCGCGAAGCCTACGTCCCCCAGATGATCAACTACGAAGTCATCGACGGCGTGGGCTTCCGCAAGGGCTGCTATCCGGGCCAGGAGATCGTCGCCCGCACGCAGTACCTCGGCAAGCTCAAGCGCCGGATGTTCGCCGCCAGCCTCGCGAACCGACCCACCGACGAAGCCGCCTGGGCGCCGGGCGCACCGGTCGTTGCCGATGAGGCCGAAGTCGGCAGCGTGGTGCTCTCGGCACCCGCGCCCGAGGGCGGCGTCGCGCTGCTGGTCGAATACCGGATGCAGGCGGCGAGCGACGCGGTGCTGCGGGTCGCGGGCGAGCCGCTGGTGGCGGCCGAGCTCCCCTATGTGGTGCCGGACACCGCGACGCCCGCGGAGTGAACCACCAGGCCATGTCCCAGCGGATCGTCTTCATCTACTTTCGGGCGCGACCGGGCGATGACGAGCGGGTCGCCGCCTCGATCGACACCCTGCAGGCCACCATGCGCCAGCGACACGGCGCCGACCTGCAGGCGCGGTTCGGGCACCGGCGCGAGGAAGCCGCCGGCCAGCGCACATGGCTCGAGAGCTATGCCCTGGCGCCGGATGCCGACGTGGCGGCCCTGCTCGCCCTGCGGTCCGATTGCGCCACCCCGGCCGGGCTCGACGCGTTGCTCGATGGCGAAGCCCACATCGAGGTCTTCGACATGCGAGGCGATGCGCCGTGTGCCTGATAGCCTTCGCCTTCGGCCTGGCCGACCGGAGCGGTCCTGCCCTGCGGCTGGCCAGCAATCGCGACGAGTACTACTCGCGCCCGACCGAGCCGGCCCACTGGTGGTTGGACGCACCCGATGTGTTCGGCGGGCGCGACGAGCTTGCCGGCGGCACCTGGCTGGCGGCTTCACGTCAGGGACGCGTCGCGGCGATCACCAACCACCGCAACGGCCTGCCAGCCAAGGCGCCACGTTCGCGCGGCGCCCTGGTCGCCGACTTCCTGCGTACCGACGAGCCGATCGCCGACTATGCCCGGCGGATCGCGGGGCAGTGCGCCGACTATGGCGGCTTCAACCTGGTCCTCTTCGAACTGGCCCCGACACCCGTGGCCTGGTATGTGAACGACATCGGCGAGGAGCGCGAACTCGCCCCCGGGCTCTACGGCATCTCGAACGACCGGCTCGACACCGCCTGGCCGAAGGTGGAGCGGCTCAAGGCCTGCATGGCCCGCAGCCTCGCCGACCCGGCCACCATGGGGCCGGACCTGGCCCACGACGAGCGACTGTTCGATGCCCTGCTCGATCGCGACACCCCGGCCGAGCACATGCTGCCGGAGTCGGGCGTGGGCATCGCCCGCGAGCGCTACCTTTCTACCGCCTTCATCGCGCCCGACCGGGACGGCGACCTCTTCGGCGGCTACGGCACCCGCGCCTCCACCCTCATCGAGGCGCGCGATGACGGCCGGATGCGCTTCACCGAGCGCTCATGGAACACGCCCGGCGCGCCCGCGGCCGGCTACCGGGAACGCGACGAATCCTTCGCGCGCGGGGGCGATTGATGGCGCCCGGGCCCCGCTCATGCAGGAGGTCCTGAAGCGCCGGGTTTCTCCATGAGCTTGCGTATGAATCGCGTACTGCGCTCGAGAACCAGGTCCGTTGCCTCGAAATGCGGATGATGGCCGCAGTGCTGGACGATCGCTGATTCGACGAACCCCGGCGCGGCATCCTCGATCGCTTCGACCTGTCGCACGGTGGCGTACTGATCGTTCTCCCCCTGGAAGACGAGGGTCGGCACCCGGATCTTCTCGACGTAATCCAGGATGTTCCAGGAGGCGGCGTTCTCGGGAACGAGCCATGTCTCGGCAAATCCGCGGAACGCGCAATCGACGTTCTCTCCCTGATGGCGCGCGAGCTTGAGCCGAAGATCGCCATGCTCGTATTGCTCCATCAGGCCACGGATCGACTCGACGGTAACGTCCTCCAGGAATACATGAGGCGCTTCGACGATGATGCCCCGCAGCTTGTCGGCCTGTCCGGATCCTCCATGGATCAGGGAAATGGACGCGCCATTGCTGTGCCCGAACAGGATTGCATTCGAGATCCCGAACTCGGCCAGAAGCGCCGGCAACACGACCAGCGCTTCATGATGCATGTACGTGACAGGGCGCGGCCACTCGACACCCGACGATCCTCCATACCCGGCCCGGCTGTACCACAAGGCCGGCAAGCCGGTGGCACGGGAAAGCCTCTCCGGAAAATCCCTCCAGAGACTGGCGCATCCGAGGCCTTCATGGAGAAAAACCAGGACAGGCGCCTGCGGGGATATCGTCCCGAAAGTCCGGCACTCCAGACGGGTTCCGTCGTCGAGGCTTGTAAGGAAGGCTGGCATCGTGTCGTGGCCGCCTGTCCCGATACGGCTACCGGATCGCGCCGAAGACCCGCTTCAGGACATCGCTGCCAGCCGAGATCGGATCGGCGCGGATCGCCCGCTCCTTCTCGGCGATCATGGCGTAGACCGCATCGATGGCCTTGCCGGTCACATAGCCGTCGAGCGTTGCGGCGTCTTCCTTGACCAGACCGAACTTCGCCCCGCGTCCCGCGATCGCGTCGTACTGCTTCGCAACGTCGAGCGATTCCAGCTGCTGGCCAACGACGGGCCTGAACTCGGCATCGAGCTCCGTCTCGGTCTTCTCGCGGAAGTAGCCGGTGACCGAATCATCGCCACCGGTGAGGATGCGCTGCGCGTCGCTCACTTCCATGTCGCGGATTGCCGCCGACAGCAGCGGTCTGGCTCGCGCGACCGCGCGTTCGGCCGCATCGTTCATGGTCGTTTCCAGGGTGTCGAGCGCTTCGCCCTGTCCGGCGAAGCGCAGCAGTTTCTCGCTCTTGCGAAGCGCCTCCGGCAGGGGAATGCGCCATTTCGGATCGTTGGCGAAGCCACCGCTCGCGCCGAGTTGCGCAACCGCTGCATCGGCCCCCTGCTCGAGCGCGGCACGCAGGGCGGCCAGGGCATCGGAGCCGCCGATGCCGCTCGCTCGCACCGGCAGTGCGGCCAGCGCGACGGCAGCGGCACCCATGCCCAGCAGGAGGCGCCTGGACGCATCGCCCGGCAACGACGGGACCCGGTTCCGGACGGAATCGGCAAGGCGGTGGTGACCAGGCATCATGGGCTCCTGCGACGGCGAGAAATCGCGACCTTAGCAGAAGCGATGATCCCCTGCCCCGCCCGACGCGGCAAGCCGCGCGATCCGCGGCTCAGTTCGCGTCGTCGAGGAAATCATCGATCGCGGCGATTATCTTCTCGGGTTTTTCATGCACCAGCCAATGGGTCGCATCGGGAATCCGGACCATGCGCAGCCGGGGCACCACCCGCTCGATGCCGTCGAGCAGCACGGGCAGCAGCGCCTGGTCCTGTTCGCCCCAGATCAGCAGGGTCGGCATCGGGACGATGAAGTCCTCCTCGCGCAGCTCGAGCCGACCGGCGCCCGGATCGGTGTCGGTGGCGGGGTACAGGGGCGAAGCCCGATACCAGTTCACGCCGCCGCGAATCGCGCCGGGCTGGCCCCAGGCTTCCTTGTAGGCGGCCAGGGTCGCGTCGTCGAGCCAGTCGGCTTCGGAAAAGCCGCGCAGGAACTTCTGCATCAGGGCGAAGTCGTCGGCCGCCAGCGCATCCTCGGAGCCCGGTCGGCGCAGCCAGTTCATGTACTGGCTGGCCGCCTGCTGCGCCGGATCGGTGGCAAGCGCCCGCGCGAACGGAATCGGGTGGGGCGCGTTCAGCATGACCAGCCGGCTGATCAGCGCCGGACGGGCGATGGCGACCGACCAGGCGAGAGCACCGCCCCAGTCGTGCGCCACCACGATGGCATCCTGGTAACCGAGCGCCTTGATCAGTCGGTCGACATCCTCGATGAGGCGACCGATCCGGTAATGCTCGACCTCGGCGGGCCGCGAGGACAGGTTGTAGCCGCGCAGATCGGGCGCCACCGCGAAGTGCTGCCGGCCGTAATGGGGCAGCAAGGCCTTCCATGCATACCAGAACTCGGGAAAGCCGTGCAGGAACAGCATCAGCGGCGCACCCGGCCGGCCGGCGCTCGCATAGTGAAGGCGAATGCCATCGCCGAGGTCGGCATGCTGGCCGGTCCGGATCTCCGCTGCGCTGTCTTCAGCCATGGCATCCCGCCTTCGAGGCCCGCGCCGACGCCTGGAGGTCGTGAGCGGAGCGCATGATGTTCGCTTCCCCGGTCCTCAGTCGGCGTGGCCGGGATTGACCCGCTCGAGCTTGCGCAGCAGCGCCGGCCAGGCGATGTCCCCACCCTTCCTGCCGGCCCCGACCACCCGGACCGCGTCGCGCACGCCGTTCAGCACGCCGGGATCGATCGGGATCAGTTCCGCGCCGCCCGATTGCGCGAGAACCTGCACCTGGCAGGCCCGCTCCAGGGTGAACATGGTGAGAAAGGTGTCGGCAACGCTGGGGCCGACCGTCAGCAGGCCGTGATTGCGCAGGATCATGGCGCTCGCACCGCCGAGGTCGGTCTGCAGCCGCGCCTTCTCGTCCTCGCGCACCGCGATGCCCTCGTAGTCGTGGTAGGCGAGCGACGCGAGGGCGACGCTCGCCTGCTGCGAGATCGGCAGCAGGCCGTCCTTCTGCGCCGACACCGCGACGCCGGCCGGCGTGTGGGTGTGCATCACGCAGACGACATCCTCGCGTCCGAGATGGATCGCGCTGTGGATCACGAAGCCCGCCGGATTGACCGGATACGGCGATGGCAGCAGCGGCCGGCAGTCCATGTCGACCTTGACGAGGCTGCTGGCGGTGATTTCGTCGAACATCATTCCATAGGGATTGATCAGGAAATGATGTTCCGGGCCCGGCAGGCGCGCCGAGAGATGGGTGAAGACCAGGTCGTCCCAGCCGTACATCGCCACCAGCCGATAGCAGGCGGCGAGATCGCAGCGCAGCTGCCATTCCTCGGCGCTGACCTGCGAGCGGACCGACTTCTGGGGTGCGTTCATGGTGCGTCTCCGTTCGGGTTGCCGGGCTCGGCGACGAAGCGCCGTGCAAGCCGCCCGGGCCGGCGCCCGGGCGATCGGCTTCAGGCCAGCCGGACCAGCTGCTTGCCGATGTTGCGCCCGGCCAGCAGGCCGATGAAGGCCGACGGCGCCGACTCGATGCCCTCGGCGATGGTTTCACGGTACTTCAGCTGGCCGCTGCCGACCAGCCCGGAGAGTTCCTCGAGCGCCGGCGGCCAGGAGCTCATGTCGTCCGAGACGATGAAGCCGCGCACCAGCAGGCGGTTGACGAGGATCGAGCGGACGTTGCGAAGCGGGATCGCCTCGCCGGAATAGCCCGAGATCAGGCCGCAGACGGCGACCCGCCCGAAGGCGTTCATGCGCGCGAGGATCGCATCGAAGACCTCGCCACCGACGTTCTCGAAGTTGCCGTCGATACCGTCCGGCGTGGCCGCCTTCAAGTCCTCGCGCAGGCGTCCGGCCTTGTAGTCGACACAGGCGTCGAAGCCGTACTCCTCGGTCACGATGCGGCATTTTTCGGCGCCGCCCGCGATGCCGACGACCCGGCAGCCCTTGCGCTTGGCCAGTTGACCAACCACCGCGCCGACCGCGCCGGTCGCCGCCGACACCACGATCGTCTCGCCCGACTTCGGCTCGATGATGCGGTTCAGGCCGTGCCAGGCCGTGACCCCCGGCATGCCAGCCGAACCGAGCCAGGCCGACGCCGGCACCCGGCTGGTGTCGATCTTGCGCAGGTCCCGGCCGTCCGACAGCCAGTACTGCTGCCAGCCGCCGGCGGCCACCACCATCTGGCCGACCGGGTACTCGGCATTGCGCGAGGCGACGACCTCCCCGACCGTGCCGCCCCCCATCACTTCATCGAGTTTCTGGGCAATGGCATAGGATTTGGCATCGTCCATGCGACCGCGCATGTAGGGGTCGAGCGACATGAAATGATGCCGGACCAGCACCTGTCCATCGGCGGGCTCGGGGATCGGTGTTTCCACCAGCCTGAAGTTCGCCTCGGTCGGCACGCCGTCGGGGCGCGAGGCCAGCAGCCACTGCTTGTTCATCTCACTCATTTCGGATCCTTTCGTAGACTCGGGTACTTGAAGGTGCCGCTCGCCCTTGCCGCCAGCAGGCCTTCGCCGTCGTAGACCTCGCCCTCGCAGAAAGCGAGCGTGCGGGTCCGGTGGATGCAATGGCCCTCGGCCCGGATCTTCTCCCCGTATGCGGGCCGCATGAAGCTCGTCTTCAACTCGACGGTCAGCATGCCGGGCATGTCGGCGCCGCGGTTGGGCACCTCCAGCGAACGGGCGGCCATCGCCAGCGAAATATCGAGCATGGTCAGGACCAGCCCGCCATGGGCCATGCCGTAGGAATTCCGGTGATGCGGCCGCATCACCAGGGAAAAGCTGGCATGGCCGATCTCCGCTTCGTGCATGCGGCAATCGAGCCAGTCGAGGAAGGGAATGTCGAAGGGAAATCCCTTGTCGTTCACCGTCATGGTTCAGAAGACTTCGAACAGCCCCGCCGCCCCCATGCCGCCGCCCACGCACATGGTCACGACCGCGAGCTTCGCGCCGCGACGGCGTCCCTCGATCAGGGCGTGGCCGGTCAGGCGCTGGCCGCTGACGCCGTAGGGGTGGCCGACCGCGATCGCCCCGCCACTGACGTTGAGCCGATCATCGGGAATGCCGAGCTTGTCCCGGCAGTAGATCACCTGGACCGCGAAGGCTTCATTGAGCTCCCAGAGATCGATGTCCTCGACCTTGCGCCCGGCCCGCTCGAGCAGCTTGGGCACGGCGTAGACGGGTCCGATCCCCATCTCGTCGGGCTCGCAGCCGGCGACCGCGAAGCCGCGGAATGCGCCCAGGGGCTTGAGGCCGCGCTTCTCGGCGAGCTTCGCTTCCATCACCACGACCGCTCCCGCGCCGTCGGAGAACTGGCTGGCGTTGCCCGCGGCAATGGTGCCGCCGGGCAAGGCCGGGCGGATTCCGCTGATGCCCTCGACGGTGGTGCCGGGCCGGCGACCCTCGTCGTCGGCCAGCGTCACCTCGCGGGTGATCATCTGGGCGGTGCGCGGATCGGCCACCGCGGTGCGCACCGTGATCGGCACGATCTCGTCCGCGAAGCGCCCGGCCTCGGCGGCTGCGCAGGCGCGCTGCTGGCTGCGGGCACCGTATTCGTCCATCTGCTCGCGGCCGATACCGTAGCGGCTGGCCACCTGCTCGGCGGTCTGCAGCATGCTCCAGTAGATCTCGGGCTTGATGCGCTCGAGCTCGGGATCCTGGGCCATGTGCCGGTTCGCCTCGTTCTGGACGCAGGAGATGGATTCGACGCCGCCGGCGACGAAGACGTCGCCCTCGCCCGCGATCACGCGCTGGGCGGCCATCGCGATCGTCTGCAGGCCGGAGGAACAGAAGCGGTTGACGGTGGCGCCCGAAACGCTGACCGGGCAGCCGGCCATCAGGGCGATCTGGCGGGCGATGTTGCCGCCGGTGGCCCCTTCGGGCGTCGCGCAACCCATCAGCACATCCTCGACCTCGCCCGGGTCGATTCCGGCCCGCTCGATGGCGGCGCGCACCACATGCCCGCCCATGGTCGCGCCGTGGGTCATGTTCAGCGCCCCCCGCCAGCTCTTGGCCAGGCCGGTACGGGCGGTCGAGACGATTACAGCTTCACGCATGGCTGCTTGCTCCAGTCGGGGCCACCCGGTTCGTGCCGGCGGCTCGTTCAGTCATTGAAACCCTTGTCCTGCGCAGCGAGCTTCGCAAGCAGGGGTGCCGGCGTCCAGAAACCCGGATCACCGTGGGGATTGGCCGCGAAGCCTTCCATCGCCCGCAGCACATTGTAGAGGCCCACCTGGTCGGCATACAGCATCGGTCCGCCGCGATACAGCGGAAAGCCGTAGCCGCTGAGGTAGATCAGGTCGATGTCCGAGGCCCGCATAGCGATGCCCTCCTCGAGGATATGGGCACCCTCGTTGACGAGCGCGAAGACCAGTCGCTGGACGATCTCCTCGTCGCCGATCCTTCGCGGCGTGATGCCGAGTTCCTCGCGATGCCTGGCGATGAGCTCGTCGACCACCGGATCGGGGATCGCCTTGCGGCTGCCGGCCTCGTAGCGATACCAGCCGGCGCTGGTCTTCTGTCCGAAGCGGCCGAGCTCGCATAGCTTGTCGGGAATCGCCGAGTACTTGTAGTCGGGCTTCTCGACATAGCGTCGCTTGCGGATGTACCAGCTGACATCGTTGCCGGCCAGGTCGCTCATGCGGAACGGGCCCATCGCGAAGCCGAACTTCTCGATCGCCCGGTCGACCTGGGCGGGGCTCGCCCCTTCGTCGAGCATGAAGGTCGCCTGGCGGGAATATTGCTCGATCATGCGGTTGCCGATGAAGCCGTCGCACACGCCCGACACGACCCCGGTCTTGCGGATCGTCTTCGAGAGTCGCATGACGGTGGCCAGCACATCCTTGGCGGTCTTCTCGCCGCGCACGATCTCGAGCAGCTTCATGACGTTGGCCGGCGAGAAGAAATGCATGCCGATGACGTCTTCCGGGCGTCGGGTGAACTCGGCGATCCTGTCCACGTCGAGCGTCGAGGTGTTGGTCGCGAGGATCGCCCCCTTCTTCATGAGCTTGTCGAGGTTCTGGAAGACGACGCGCTTGACGTCCATGTCCTCGAACACCGCCTCCACCACCAGGTCGACATCCTTGATGTCGTCGTAGGACAGGGTCGGCTGGATCATCGCCATGCGCTTGTCGACATCCTCGGCCTTGATGCGACCCTTCTTCGCGGTGTTCTCGTAGTTGCGCCGGATCGTCGCCATGCCCCGGTCGAGCCCCTCCTGCTCGATCTCGAGCAGGCGGACGGGAATGCCGGCATTGACGAAATTCATCGCGATCCCGCCGCCCATGGTGCCGGCGCCGATCACCGCGACTTCCTTTACCGGCCGCACCGGCGTGTCCTCGGGCACGTCGGGGATGCGGCTGGCCGCGCGTTCGGCGAAGAACGCATGGCGCAGCGCCCGGGATTCGGGCGTCTGGACGAGCGCGAGAAAGCCCGCCCGCTCGACCGCCAACCCCTCGTCGAAGGGTTTGTCGACCGCGGCGGCCACCGCATCGATGCAGCGCATGGGCGCCGGATAGTTCCTCGCCACCGTCGCAACCGTATTGCGCGCGAACTGCAGGTAGCCCTGGGCATTGGGATAGTCGACCGACAGGTCGCGCACCCGGGGCAGCTTGCCCTCGGCGGCCACCTTGCGGGCGAAGGCGATCGCGCCCTCGACCAGTTCACCCTCGATCATCTCGTCGAAAAGCCGGGTATCGGCGAAGCGCGAGGAATCGACCGGATTGCCGCTCACGATCATGTTGAGCGCCATCTCCAGGGGCACCACCCGGGGCAGGCGCTGGGTGCCGCCGGCGCCGGGCAACAGGCCCAGCTTGACCTCCGGAAGCGCGATCTGCGCCCCGGGAGCGGCCACCCGGTAGTGGCAGCCGAGGGCGAGCTCGAGCCCGCCGCCCATGGCGATCCCGTGGATCGCCGCCACCACCGGGATGTGCGATTCCTCGATCACCCGGATCAGCGTGTGCAGATGGGGCTCGGCGAAGGCGGCCGGGGTATTGAACTCCCGGATGTCGGCGCCGCCCGAGAAGCCGCGGCCAGCCCCGGTCAGGACGACCGCCCTGACCGTCGGATCCTTGCCGGCCCGGGTCAGCCCGTCGACGATCGCGCGACGCAGGCCGAGCCCCAGGCCGTTCACAGGCGGGCTGTCCATGGTGATCACGACGATATCGCCGTGCTGGAAATAGCGTGCAGTAGTCATGACATGAAACTCCATCCGGGGATGTCGATCACAGCGGGGGACGCAAGCGTGGATATCGCCCAGGGCGAGCCTCGGGACCCGTGGCAGGGCCGGACGCGCTTGTCCGTCCGCGGATCCTCAGACCTCGAGCCACTCCTTGCGGATCGAGGTATTGGCGCGCAACTCGTCCGGCGTGCCTTCGAACACGATCCGGCCGTGGCCCATCACGTAGACGCGCTGGGAGATGTCCATCGCGATCGCGAGCTTCTGTTCGACCAGCAGCACCGAGATGCCGCGTTCCTTGAGCGTCTGCAGGAACTCGGCGACCAGTTCCACGATCTTCGGGGCCAAGCCTTCGGTGGGCTCGTCGATCATGATGAGCTCGGGATCGCCCATAAGGGTACGACACAAGGTGAGCATCTGCTGCTCGCCGCCCGAAAGCACCCCGGCGGCGGTATGGCGGCGCTCCTCGAGGCGGGGGAACATCCGATACATGTCGTCGAACTTCCAGCTCCCCGGCTTCGACCCCTTCATGCCCAGCATGAGGTTCTGCTCCACCGTCAGGCCCGGGAAGATGTCCCGGCTCTCGGGCACGTAGCCCAGCCCCATGTGGGCGATCTCGTAGGGCTTGTGTCCGAGGATTTCCTGCCCCCCGAACCTGACCGATCCCTCGGCCGTCACCATGCCCATGGCGGCCTTGATGGTGGTCGAGCGCCCCACGCCGTTGCGCCCCAGCAGGCTGACGATCTCGCCCTTGCGAACATCGAGATCCACACCGTGCAGCACATGGCTCTTGCCGTAGTAGGCATGGAGATCGCGGATGAGGAGCAGCGGCTCGGCCATGGTCTTTTTCAGGACTCCGTCAGGGTGGTGCCGAGATAGGCTTCCTGGACCGCCGCGTTGCCGCGGATCCGCTCCGGGCCGTCGGTCGCGATCACCTGGCCGTAGACGAGCACGCTGATCCGGTCGGCCAGGCCGAAGACGACGCTCATGTCGTGCTCGACCATCACCAGGGTCTTGCCTTCGGTGACCCGACGGATCAGTTCGACCATCCTCTCGGACTCGGAGGTGCTCATGCCGGCGGTCGGCTCGTCGAGCAGGATCACGTTGGCGCCGGTGGCCAGGGTCACGCCGATCTCGAGCGCCCGCTGCTCGGCGTAGGTGAGCAGGCCCGCCTGCGTGTCGTGCCGTGCGCGCAGGCCGATGCGCTCGACGATGTCCTCGGCGAGATCACGGGCATCCTTCAGGCGCGACAGCCGCCGCCAGAACGAATAGCGATAGCCCAGCGAATACAGCGTGGCGCAGCGCACGTTCTCGAACACCGACAGGCGCGGAAAGATGTTGGTGATCTGGAAGCTGCGCGAGAGCCCCATCCGGTTGATCTCGAAGGGCCGGCGGCCGCTGAGCTCCTGCCCATGCAGGCGGATGCTGCCGCTGGTGAGCGGGAAACGCCCCGAGATCAGGTTGAACACCGTCGACTTGCCGGCGCCGTTGGGGCCGATGATCGCGTGGCGCTCGCCCGCCGGGATCGCGAGATCGACGCCCCGGATGATCTCGGTCTTGCCGAAGTTCTTGTGGACGCCGACCAGTTCGAGCGCGTTCATCGTGCGCCTCCCGCGCCGGCCTGCTTCGCACGCGCCTCGATCTCCTGGTTGACGCTGTCCCAGGCGCGCATGAAGTCGCGCCTTACTCGCGCGAAGATCCAGCCGCCGACCCCGAGCAGGAGCACGACGATGATCCAGGGCGTGGGCCTCGCCGCATCGAACTCGATCCCGAAGAGCTTGACCATGGTGCCGATGCTGAGCGAAAGCGTCAGCCCGTAGGCCATCTCGACCAGCATCACGACGCCCGCCAGCAGCACCACGCTGCCGGCCACGAGCCTGAGGTAGGGCATGCGCAACGCCTTGAACAGGCCCTCCTTGGCGACCCGCAGGTTGAGCAGCAGGATCGATGCGACGCCACCGGGTGCATACATCACCATCAGCACGAAGAAGATGCCGAGGTAGAACTGCCATGCCGGGGTGTACTCCGACAGGGCGACGGCGAACAGGACGAAGAGGACCGAGCCGATGACCGGCCCGAAGAAGAACATCGCGCCGCCGATGAAGGTTGCCAGCAGCACCGCGCCGCTGGGGATCGCCGATACCTGTTCGGCATTGATGATCTCGAAGTTGATCGCCGCGAGCCCCCCGGAAATCCCGGCGAAGAAGGCCGACACCACGAGCACGAAGAAGCGCACTCGCTGGGTGTTGTAGCCGATGAACTCGGCCCGCTCGGGATTGTCGCGCACCGCGTTGGATATCCGTCCGAGCGGCGTCTGCGAGAAGGCGTACATCGCGATCATCGAGATGACGCACCAGACCACGATCAGGTAATAGACCTGGATCGCCGGGCCCAGCGTGAAGCCGAGGAAGGGCGTGCCCACCATCCGGTCGGTGGTGATGCCCGCTTCCCCGCCGAAGAAATCCGGGAACATCAGCGCCGCCGCATGGACCATCTCGCCGATGCCGAGCGTGATCATCGCGAAGGGCACGCCCGCCTTCTTGGTCGTGACGTAGCCGAACACCACCCCGCAGATGGCGCCGAAGACACCGCCGACCAGGGGGATCAGGACCACCGGCAAGGGCAGCCTGCCGTCGCCGACCCAGTTGAGCGCATGGATCGCGAAGAAGGCCCCCAGCCCCGAATACACCGCGTGACCGAAGGACAGCATGCCGCCCTGGCCGAAGATCACGTTGTAGGACAGGGCGAAGACGATCATGATGCCCATCTGCGAGAGCAGCGAGATCGCGAACCCGCTGGTGAAGATCAGCGGCATCACCAGGAACAGGACGATCGTGACGACCCAGGCCATGTACATGCCCAGGTCGATGGGACGGAATTCGACGCTGCCCATCCCCGTTTTTCCGGAAAGCCCGACGCTGTTCATCTCAGTTTTCCCGGGTGCCCATCAGGCCCCGCGGGCGCACGATCAGCATCAGGACCATCAGCAGGTAAGGAAGCATCAGCGCCACCTGGGGCAAGGTCAGCGACCAGACCGAATAGCCGAAGGTATCGCGATCGACCTGGAGGCCGAGCATGGCCAGGAGGTCGATCCCGGACCAGTCGAGTCCGATCGCGAAGGTCTGCAGGATGCCGATCAGCAGGGAGGCGTAGAAGGCCCCGGCAAGCGAACCCATGCCCCCCACGACCACCACCACGAACAGGATGGTGCCGAGCTGCATTCCCATCGAGGGCTCGGTCACGTAGGCGTTGCCGCCGATGACCCCGGCCAGTCCGGCGAGCGCGCAGCCGCCGCCGAAGGTAAGCATGAACACGCGCGGGACATTGTGTCCCAGTGCTTCGACCGCATCGGGATGGGTCAGGGCCGCCTGGATCACCATCCCGAACCGGGTCCGGGTAAGCAGCAGCCAGATGGCGAAGAGCATCAGGACCGCCACCGCCATCATGAAGCCCCGATAGGTGGGGAAGCGCGTGGAGAACAGGGTGAACAGGGAGCCGTCGAGTGCCTCCGGCACCACGTAGGGCACCGTGGAGCGGCCCCAGATGATCTGGACCATCTCCACCATGATGTAGGTCAGGCCGAAGGTGAACAGCAGTTCGGGCACATGGCCCCAGCGGTGGACCCGTCGCAAGCCATAGCGTTCGACCAGGGCACCGAGCACGCCGACGAGCACCGGCGCCAGCACCAGTGCGATCCAGAACCCCACGCCGGGCAATGCCGCGTCCATCGTGGTCATGATCTGGTAGGCGAGGTAGGCCCCCACCATGTAGAACGACGCATGGGCGAAGTTCAGGACGCCCATCATGCTGAAGATCAGCGTCAGGCCCGAGGCGAGCATGAACAGCAGCAGCCCGTAGCTGATGCCGTTCAGCAATGAGATCAGGAAGAATTCCACGATGGAGAATCCGGCTGATTGAAGCTGTGCTGCGATGGTTCAGACAGCATGCCGTCCGAACGGGGCGGCGGCATCCACCGGCATCCGCCGCCGGCCCCCTCGGGCCGGAGCGGATGCCACGCCGCCGCCGACGCCGTGTTCGTCAGGGCTTGGCGGGACGCTTCATCTGGCAGGATGTCGGCTGCGCGGCGACATAGCTGTCGATCTGCGCAATCGTCTTCCAGCCGTAGCCGGTCTTCTCCTGCTCGAACTGGACTTCACTGCCGTCCGCCTTGGTCCAGACACCGATGTACACCGGCTGCTGCATCTGGTGATCCGAGGCGCGCATCTCGAGTTCGCCGTTGAGCGAGGTGAACCTCATGCCCTCCATCGCGAACGCGACCTTGACCGGGTCGGTCGAGCCGGCCTTCTTGAAGGCCTCGGAGAGCATCGTGATTCCGGCATGGGTCTGGGCGGTGTAGTAGTCGTCGTCGTACTTCTGCGCGAAGCTCTTGACGATCTCGTCGCCGGTGCTGTTCGGATCGTTGGCGATCCAGTTGGCGACGACGTGGACCCGATCCGCGCCGGAATCCCCCATGGCGGTCGGCACACCGGTGGTGCCGGCATAGTAGGTATAGAACTTGGCGTCGAGGCCGGCATCCTTGGCGGCCCGGATCATCAGGGCGAGGTCGGAGCCCCAGTTGCCGGTGATGACGGTATCGGCCCCGGCCGCCCGCATCTTGCTGATGTAGGGCGAGAAATCGCGCACCTTGGCCAGCGGATGGAAATCCTTGCCAACGATCTCGATGTCGGGGCGCTTGCGCGCGAGATAGTCCTCGGCGGCCTTCTCGACCGCATGGCCGAAGGAGTAGTCCTGGTTGATCAGGTAGACCTTCTTGATCGACTGATCCTCGGCCATGTACGAGGTCAGTGCCTCCATCTTCATGTCGCCGTTGATGTCGATGCGGAAATGCCAGAAGCTGCAGCGCTCGTTGGTCAGCACCGGGTCGACGGCGGCGTAGTTCAGGTACACCACTTCCTTGCCGGGATTGCGGGCGTTGTGCTTGTCCACCGCATCCGCGAGAGCCACCGCGACGCTCGAGCCGTTGCCCTGGACGATGTAGCGGATGCCTTGGTCGATCGCCGATCGCAGGGCGGTCAGGCTCTCCTGGGTGCTCAGCTTGCCGTCGAAGGGCACGATCTCGAAGCTGATGTCGTCCCCGGCCCATTTCTCCCTGGTGGCGATCTCCGCAATGTGCTGCCAGCTGCGGACCTGGTTCTGGCCGACCGGCGCCATGAACCCGGTCAGGGGATCGATCCAGCCGATCTTGACCGTTTCGGCCGATGCGGCCGAGACTGCGAAAGCAGATGCGAGCGCGAATGCTAGCGGGGCGATGCGGCTCTTGCGCATGTGGGGTGTCTCCTCTGTGTGTGCCGGCTCGGCTGCGGCGATGCATCCCGCCGCGAATCCGCGATCGTGGATATTACTGCAGCCGGGCTCCGTGGCAAGGGGGCCTGCGTGAATTCCGCAGTGTCCGCCCCCAGCCCGCTTCCATGGCGAAGCCCTCGGGCCTCGGCCATGGCGAAGCCTTCAGGCCTCGGCCATGGCGAAGCCTTCAGGCCCCGGGCAGCTTGTAGTCGGCGAACTGCTCGCGCAGCTTCGTCTTCAGGATCTTGCCGGTGGCGCCGAGCGGGATCGACTCGACGAACTGGACATCGTCCGGGGTCCACCACTTGGCGATCTTGCCTTCGTAGAACGCGAGAAGGTCGTCCCGGCCGACTTCCGCGCCCGGCTTGCGGACCACCACCAGCAGGGGGCGCTCGTCCCACTTGGGATGCGGCACACCGATCACGGCGGCATTGGCCACGCCGGGATGGGCGATCGCGAGGTTCTCGAGGTCGATCGTGCTGATCCACTCGCCGCCGGACTTGATCACGTCCTTGCTGCGGTCGGTGATGTGCATGTAGCCGTCGGCGTCGATGGTCGCGACATCACCCGTCGGGAACCAGCCCTCCCCGTCCTCGTCGTAGACCAGCGGATCACCGCCCTCGCCCCGGAAATACTCCCTGACCACCCAGGGTCCGCGAGCGAGCAGGTTGCCGTAGGTCTTGCCGTCCCAGGCGATCTCGCGATTCTCGTCGTCGGCGATCTTGAGGTCGATCCCGAAGATCACGTGGCCCTGTTTCTCGAGGAGCTTCTCCTGCTGTTCCTTCGGAAGCTCGAGGTGCCTGGACTGCAGCCGGCACAGGGTGCCGAGCGGGGAGGTTTCGGTCATGCCCCAGGCATGGATCACCTCGACCCCGTAGTCGTCCTGGAAGGCCCGGATCATGGCCGGCGGGCAGGCCGAACCCCCGATGACGGTGCGCGAGAAGGTGCTGAAGCGCAGATTGTTGTCACGGACATGCTGCAGCAGGCCCAGCCAGACGGTGGGCACGCCGGCCGAGTAGGTGACCCTCTCGGCCTCCATCAGTTCGTAGAGTGACTTGCCGTCGAGCGCCGCCCCCGGGAACACCAGCTTCGCGCCCACCATGGGCGCCACATAGGGGATGCCCCAGGCGTTGACGTGGAACATCGGCACCACCGGCAGGATGGTGTCGCGGGCCGAGGCGCCCATCGCGTCGGGCAAGGCGGCCCCGTAGGCATGGAGCACCGAGGAACGATGGCTGTAGAGCGCGCCCTTGGGATTGCCGGTGGTGCCGGAGGTGTAGCAAAGCCCCACCGCCGAGCGCTCGTCGAGCAGGGGCCAGCGGTAGTCCTCGCCGCCCGATTCGAGCAGTTCCTCGTAGTTGACCAGGTTCGGGATCTTGTCCGACTTTGGCTGCTGGTCGCGGTCGATCATCGCGACCCAGCCCTTCACGTTCGGGCAGTGCGCTGCGATCGCCTCGATGATGGGCAGGAAGGTGAGGTCGAAGGCGAGGAAGGTATCGCCGGCATGATTGACGATCCAGGCAATCTGCTCGGGGTGCAGGCGCGGGTTGATGGTGTGGATCACGCCGCCCATGCCCCCGACGGCGTAGTACATCTCCATGTGCCGGTAGTTGTTCCAGGCCAGGGTCGCGATGCGGTCGCCCGCCTGGGCGCCCTGCTTTTGCAGCGCATCGGCAAGCCGCCGCGACCTGCGCTCGAGGGTGCGGTAGTCGGTCCGATGGATATCGCCTTCAACGCGCCGCGACACGATCTCGACATCACCGAAATGGCGCGCCGCATGCTGCAGGATCGACGAGATCAACAGCGGCATGTCCATCATCAGGCCTTGCATCGAATAGTCTCCTTGGTCGAATTTCCCGGGCAATCGGAGTACCGGGGTACCCGGGCGGGTCGTGTATCGGCACGAGCGAATGCGCGCGGGCCCGGCGATGGTAACGCCGCGAGGCCGTGCGTCAAGACGAATATGAGCGTTTCCCCCGAGCTCGGCAATACCACGCGGGATCGGGCGAGCCGATCCGGCCCCGGAGCCGGGGCGAGCCTCATGGGGAGGAAAATGCGGAAACGTGTTCGTCCCGGAATCAGGTGCCCCGGGACGCGAATCGAAGCCCGGGATGGGATCTTCCGGGCGCCGGCCCTCGGGCGGACCGGCCTGCAGGCGCGAGAAGGCTCAGCGCTTGACTTTCTCGAGCATCCTGAAGATGGTGCGGCTCGAGCCCTTGAACATGCGCTTCAGGGACTTCGGCAGGCAGCGCCGCTCGATCGTGTTGCGGCGGTTGCGGTTGATCTCGGCCATCGATGGCTCCGTAGGCTTACCAAAGCCCGGTAGTATAGCGAATCCGCATGCTCCAGTCGCGTTCCCGCCGAACGGGCGCGCCTCCCCATGAAATTGCTGGCCGATTTCCTCCCCATCATCCTGTTCTTCATTGCCTACCAGGTCTGGGACATCTATGTCGCCACGGCCGTGGCGATCGCCGCCAGCACGATCCAGATCGCCTGGACGCTCCTGCGCGGCCGCAAGGTCGAACCGATGCAATGGATCACCATGCTGATCATCGCGCTGTTCGGCGGCATGACCCTGTTCTTCCGCGATGAAACCTTCATCAAGTGGAAGCCCACCATGGTCTATGCCCTGTTCGCGATCGGCCTGCTGGTGGCCCGCTACGCCATGGGTCGCAACCTGATCCGCAGCATGATGGAAAAGCAGGTACGCCTGCCCGATCCGGTCTGGGCCAGCCTGAACTGGGTCTGGGTGGCGTTCTTCCTGGCGATGGCCGCCCTGAACCTCGTGGTCGCCTACGGGTTCAGCACCGACATCTGGGTGCAGTTCAAGCTGTTCGGCACCCTGGCGCTGACGGTTCTCTTCATCGTGGCGCAGGCCCTCTGGATCGGCCGCCACGCGGAAGAAGCCACCGAGGAGAGCAGCCCGTGAAGCCCTCCACCGACGAGATCCTCGAGCGCCTGCGCCGGGTCTTCCCCGATGACCCGATCGAGGTCATCGACGACAGCCACCACCACATCGGCCATGCCGGCGCAGCCGGCGGCGCCGGGCATTTCACCGTCCGGATCGCCTCCGCCCGCTTCGCGGGGATTCGCACCGTGGCTCGCCATCGGCTTGTGTATGATGCCCTGCTCGACTGGATGCCACACCGGATCCATGCGCTGGCCATCGATGCGCGCGTGCCCGGCGACGCCGTCGCGGCTCGCCCCGAGGGCGACGCCTGACTCCTCCACCCTAGGACATTGAATATGAACCCGCTCATCCGTCCGGCGCTGACCATCGCCGGCGCCATCATGATCGCCACATCGGCCCACGCCCAGAACGCTGCCGTGGTCAACGGCAAGCCGATCCCCTCGGAACGGGTCGACCAGTTCATCCAGGCGCTCTCCCAGCAGGGCCGGCCCGACACCCCCGATCTGCGCGCCATGGTGCGCGACGAACTGATCGCCCAGGAGCTCTTCGTCCAGGAAGCCGAGCGGCGCGGCATCGCCAACGGCTCGGAGGTCAAGGCGCAGATCGAGGATGCGCGCCGCAACATCCTGATGCGGGCGCTGGTGCGTGACGAAGTCGCCGGCAATGCGGTCTCCGACGCCGAGATCCGCGCCGAATACGATCGCCTCACCAAAGAGGAAACCGACAAGGAGTACCGGGCCCGCCATATCCTGGTCGAATCCGAGGACGAAGCCAAGGAAATCATCGCGAAGCTCGAGGCCGGCGAGGCGTTCGAGGAACTCGCCAAGGGCTCGAAGGATCCGGGCTCGGCCGAGACCGGCGGGGATCTCGACTGGAACACGGCAGATACCTTCGTGCCGGAATTCGGCGAGGCCATGGTCGCCCTCGAAAAGGGCCAGGTCACCGAGGAGCCGGTCAAGACGCAGTTCGGCTTCCATGTGATCCGCCTCGACGATGTGCGCGATGCCGAGGCGCCCCCGCTTGCCGAAGTCTCGCCACAGATCCGCCAGCAACTCGAGCGCAAGCGCGTCCAGGACCTGCAGACGAAGCTGCGCGAAGCCGCCCGGATCGAGTAGTCGCCGAAAATTCAGAAAATGGGGTCAGACTCCATTAATCATCGATTAATGGAGTCTGACCCCATTTTCGTGGCTCCTTATTGATCCGGGCCGGGTTCGTCCTCGAATCGCACCTCGATGCCGCGCAGGCGCGGATCCTCCGCCAGCTTCGCCATCCGCTCGTCCCGGGCACGCTGCTCGGCCAGCTCGCGCCGCCTCTGGGCGAAGAACTCGCGCAGCAGATTGCCGCAGGCTTCGGCCTCGATTCCGCCGATGACCTCGGCATGGTGGTTCAGGCGTGGTTCGGCGAACAGGTCGACCACGCTGCCCGCGGCGCCGGTCTTGGGATCGGCCGCGCCGAAGACCACCCGGCGGATCCGGGCATGCTGGATCGCCCCGGCGCACATCGCGCAAGGCTCGAGCGTGACGTAGAGATCACAGTCGGCGAGCCGATAGTTGCCGACCAGTTCGGCGGCGGCGCGCAGCGCCCGTATCTCGGCGTGCGCGGTCGGATCGCTGGTCCCGACCGGCTGGTTGAAGCCGGTTGCCAGGACCTTGCCGTCACGCACCACCACCGCACCGACCGGAACCTCGCCGAGCGCCCAGGCGTTGTGGGCCTGGTCGATCGCGATCCGCATGAAGCGGCGGTCCCGGTCCACGCTCACCCGCCGGGATGGGTGAGCCGACGCGGATCGAGCAGGCGCTCGAGCTCTTCGCGGGGAATGTCGGTGTCCTCCACCGCCACGTCGAGGATCGGACGCCCTTCCCGGTAGGCGCGCTTGGCGAGCTCGGCCGCCTTCAGGTAACCGATCAGGGGGTTGAGCGCAGTGACCAGCACCGGATTGCGATGCAGCGCCTCGCGCAGGCGGTCCTCGTTGACGGTGAAGCCGGCAATCGCCTGGTCGGCGAGCGCCCGGGCCGCGTTGGCCAGCAAGCCCATGCTCGAACCCAGGTTTGCCGCCACCAGCGGCAGCATGACGTTGAGCTCGAAATTCCCCGACTGCCCGGCCACCGCGATCGCGGCATCATTGCCCATCACCTGGGCGGCGACCATCGCCGCCGCCTCGGGAATCACCGGATTCACCTTGCCGGGCATGATCGACGAGCCCGGTTGCAGCGCCGGCAGCGCGATCTCGCCGAGGCCGGCGAGCGGGCCGGAATTCATCCAGCGCAGGTCGTTGGCGATCTTCATCATCGCCACCGCCGCGGCGCGCAGCTGTCCGGAGAGCGCCACCGCCGCATCCTGCGAGGACAGGCTGGCGAAGAAATCGGGCGCCGGCTCGAAGGCGAGACCCGTATCGGCGGCCAGCGCCTCGCAGAAGCGGGCCGCGAATCCCGGATCGGCGTTGACCCCCGTCCCCACCGCGGTGCCGCCCTGGGCAAGACGCAGCAGCGCCGGCAGGCTGGCGCGCAGCCGCTCGCCGGCATCACGGACCTGTTGCGCCCATCCACCGAGCGCCTGGTCCATGCCTACCGGCATGGCGTCCATCAGGTGCGTGCGTCCGGTCTTGCAGACCCCCTCGAGGGAGGCCGCCTTGGTCTCGATGGTCGAGGCGAGATGCGCCAGCGCCGGCAGCAGCTCCTGCTCGAGTTGCAGGGCCGCGCTGACATGAATCGCGGTCGGGATGACGTCGTTGCTGCTCTGGCCCTGGTTGACGTGGTCGTTCGGGCTCACCGGCTGGCCCAGGCGGGCCGCGGCGAGCGTCGCGACGACCTCGTTCGCATTCATGTTGGTGCTGGTTCCGGAGCCGGTCTGGAACACGTCGATCGGGAAATGACGCATCAGCTGCGCATCGCCGAGGAGATCGGCGCAGGCCGAGGCGATCGCGGTGCCGACCGGCTTGTCGAGCAGGCCCAGTTCCATGTTCGCGAGCGCCGCCGCCCGCTTGATGCGCAACACGGCCCGGATGAAGCCGACCGGCATGGCCTGGCCGCTGATCCGGAAATTGTCGATGGCGCGCTGGGTCTGGGCGCCGTAGAGGGCGTCGGCCGGAACCCGCACCTCGCCCATGCTGTCACGTTCGACCCGGGTATCGCTCATGGCTTCACTCCTCCCGATCGGGTAGCCGGTAGACACCGCCTTCGGTGACACCCGAATCGCCCTTGCCGGCGCGCAGATCCCGGTAGACGGCAGCCCTCATGATGAGCATGGCCACTACCGGCGCGGTCATCAGGACGAACAGGGTGATGATGAGTTCGTGGATCACCGGCCGGGACTTGAGGACGGTGAAATGGATCATCGAGGCGATCAGCAGGCAGCCCGCGCCGAGCGTGACCGTGATCGCCGGCCCGTGGATGCGCTGGTAGAAGTTCGGCAGGCGCATCAGGCCGAGCGCGCCGACCACCACGATGACACCGCCGAGGATCAGCAGGAAGGCGGTGGGCAGCGCGGCCCAGACCGGTACCGATTCGAGGCCGTTCATTCGATGATCTCCCCGCGCATCAGGAATTTCGCGAGCGCCACCGTCGAGGCGAAGCTGACCAGGGCGATCAGCATGGCCGCCTCGAAGTAGATCTGGCTGCCATGCCGGATGCCCATCATCAGGGCAAGCAGCATGGCGCACATCCAGAGCGTGTCGAGCGCCAGGACACGGTCCTGCGCGGAGGGGCCGATCAGCAGGCGCACGGTGCAGAACACCATCGCGATGACCACGCAGGAGAAGGCGAACATGATCGCGAAGCCGAGCAATGCTGCGCTCATTGGTCTTCCTCTTCGAAAATCTCGATCAAGGGCTTCTCATAGGCGTTCTTGATCGTGTCGATCCACCATTGCTCGTCATGCAGGTCGAAGACATGCAGGGCGAGCTCGTTGGTGCCGGGCAGGATCTCGGCCCAGACCGTGCCCGGCGTGGTGTTGATCAGGCAGGATAGCGCCGCCAGGCCGAAGGGGTTGCGCAGATCGAGCGGAATCCGCAGGAACTGGGCGTTCACCCCGCGCCGCCGTCCCAGCATGATGATCCAGGTCACGTTGAGGCAGGAGCGCACGATCTCGATCAGCGCCATCGTCAGCAGGCGCACGAGCACCACCGGCTTGCGGATCACCGGATAGTCCAGCGGCTGCAGGTTGCGCACGCCCAGCGGGATCAGGACCCCCAGCACGATGCCCAGAAGCACTTCGGCGAGCGCGAGGCTCTGGGCAAGCAGCAGCCAGATCCCGAGCAGGACCATCGACACCACCGGATAGGGCAACCAGCGCTTCATCGCCCTGCCCCTTCCTGGGCGGGGACCAGCGGCCCGGGAACCGTCGGCGTGCCCAGCACCCGGTCGACGTATCCCGTGGGCTGGTGGAGCGTATCCGAGGTGCGCCCGAGATACGCGAACACCGGCCCCGCCGCGATCGTGAGGGCCACGCAGGCCAGGAGCAGGAAGGTGATCGGCGCCGCCTCGCTCACCAGCAGGCGCGGTGGCGTGATCGTCCCCTGGGCCCAGAGGGTGCGCACCCCGAAGCGCATGAGCGAGATGGTTGCGGCCAGCCCCGAGACGAGCAGCAGCGCGCCCAGCGTCCAGGACATCGCGCCGATCTCGGCTTCGGCCGGACCCGGTTGGAGCAGTGCATGGAAGAGCGCGAACTTGCCGACGAATCCCGACAGGGGCGGCAGGCCCGCGATGACCAGGGCGCAACCGGCCAGGCCCAGGCCGAGGAAGGCCAGCGATCCGGGAATGCCGATGCCCACCGGCTCACCGGGCGCATCCTCGATGCCGAAGGCCTCGGTCGTCACCGCCAGCAGCGCGCCTCCGGGCGTACGGACCCGTTCCACCAGCTCGATCAGGAGCATGAAGGCGGCGATCGCCAGGGTCGAGCTGAACAGATAGAAGAGCCCCGCCGCCACCAGCGAGGACTGCCCGTAGCCGAGCACGGCCAGGAGGATGCCGGAGGAGACGATCGCTCCGTAGCCGCCCATGCGCCCGGGCGCCTCGCTTGCGAGCATGCCGATCGCCCCGAAGCACATCGTGACGATTCCGCCCCAGAACAGCACCTCGTAGCCGAAGCCGGCGGCCGTCCCGGCCTCCTTCGAGAAGACGAGCAGCCAGATGCGCAGGACGACGTAGATGCCGACCTTGGTCATCAGCACCAGCATCGCCGCCACCGGCGGCGACGCCACCGAATAGGTGGTGGGCAGCCAGAAGCCGAAGGGCCACATCGCGCTCTTGGTCAGGAAGGCGATCGCCAGCACCACGACCCCCACCTTGAGCAACTCGGACTCGTCGGGGCCGAGCCCCGGCACCCTGCCGGCGAGGTCGGCCATGTTGAGCGTGCCGGCGGTGCCGTAGATCATCGCCAGGCCGATCAGGAACAGCAGCGAGGCGACCAGGTTGATCGCGATGTACTGCATGCCGGCGCGGATCCGGGCGATGTTGTAGCCGTGGAGCACGAGACCGTACGAGGCCGCGAGCATCACCTCGAAGAACACGAACAAGTTGAACAGGTCGTGGGTCAGGCAGGCGCCGTTGATTCCCATCAGGAGGAACTGGAACAGGGCATGGAAGTGCACCCCGGTCCGGCTCCAGCGCCCCAGCGAGAACAGCAGCGCCGCGATGCCGATGATCGAGCCCAGCAGCAGCATCATGACCGCGAGCCGGTCGGCCACCAGCGCGATACCGAAGGGCGCCGCCCAATTCGCCGCGAGGTAGACCCCGATGCCCCCGGCCCAGTATTCGCCATCGACGAGCCCGAGCAGTACCAGCGCGACCGCCGTCTGGACGAACAGGGTTCCCATGCTCATCGCGAACTTCAGGCGATGCCGGGTCATGTGCAGCGGGATCAGCGCGGCGCCGCAGACCAGCGGCAGCAGCACCGGCAGCAGGATCAGGTGGTGGACCCAGGTCGTCATGAGCCGGGCTCCTCGCCATCGACATGGTCGGTGTCGGTGAGCCCGCGAGAACCGATCATGACGACCAGGTAGAGCGCGGTCGTCGCGAAGCCGATGACGATGGCCGTGAGCACCAGCGCCTGCGGCAGGGGATCGGCATGAAGCGCCGTGTCGACGACACCTTCGGCCACGACGGGCGGCATGTCGATCCAGAGCCTGCCCATCATGAAGATGGACAGGTTCACCCCGTAGGACATCAGCAGCAGGCCGATGATCACCTGGAAGGTCCGTGGCCGCAGCACGAGCCAGATGCCCGAGCCGAACAGCACGCCGATTCCGATCGAGACGATGGCCTCCATCAGGACGCCTCCGCCGGCAGGGGAGTTTGCGCCGGCAGCGCTTCGGTGCCCGGCACCGGGATGACCGGCGCGCGGTGGCTGCGCACCGACTGGTGGGCCAGGGCGACCAGGATCAGCATCGTGGCGCCGACTACCACCACGAAGACGCCGAGATCGAAGCCCGTTGCGCTGGGAAGATGAATCTCGCCGAGCAGGGGAACATGCATGTGCATGGAATGGCTGGTGAGGAAGGGATAGCCGAAGAACCAGGCCGCGACCCCGGTGCCGGCGGCGACCAGCAGGCCGGTGCCCAGCCAGCGATGGGGCCAGAGCCGCAGGTGGGACTCCACCCAGGAGGTGCCGGCCAGCATGTACTGCACGATGATGGCGGTCGCGAAGATCAGGCCGGCGACGAAACCGCCGCCCGGAAGATTGTGGCCGCGCAGGAAGAAGTACACCACGGTGATGGCCATGAACGGCAGCAGCAGTCGCAGGTAGACCGAAGGAATGTACAGATAGCCGCCCGGGGCAACCTGCTCGGCCGGAATCTCCCTGCTGGCCGGATCGACAGGGCTGCCCTGCTGGGCCGGCAACGCAAGGCTTTCGGGCGCGGGCCGGAACCGCCGCAGCAGCGCATAGACGGTCAGGGCGACGATTGCGAGCACCGTGATCTCGCCCAGGGTGTCGAAGCCGCGGAAATCGACCAGCAGGACGTTCACGGTGTTCGCACCGCCGCCGCCCTCGCGGGTATTGAGCAGGAAGAACTCGCCGATGGCATCGCGCTGCGGGCGCATCAGCACGGCGTAGCTGAGCATCGCGATGCCCAGCCCGCCGGCGATGGCGATCAGCATGTCGCGTGAACGACGTAGCCAGACATGGGGGGGTGTCCGGATATCGAGCTCGAAGGGCGAGATGCGCGGCGGCAGCCAGCGCAGTCCGAGCAGGAGCAGGATCGTGGTCACCGTCTCGACCATCAGCTGGGTCAGGGCGAGATCGGGAGCCGAAAGCCAGAGGAAGGTCATGCTGGTGACGACGCCGGCGCCACCGACCAGGATCAGGGCCGCCAGCCTGTGATACTTGGCCTGCCATGCCGCCGCCACCGCGCAGGCGCCGCCGATGACCCACAGCAGGGCGAACAGGGGATCGATCGTGGTCGCGCCGCGCCCGAGTTCCCCCAGGACCGGACGCACCAGCAGGAGGGGACCGATCACCATCAGGAGCAGCATCACCAGCAGTTGCGACTGCAGGCGCACGGTGCCGAACACCTTCAGCAGGCGCGACGAGATGCTCGAGAGATAGAGCATGGTGATCTCGAAGGCGCTGGCGCCCGACAAGCGGCCCAGGACCGGCGCGTCGACCCGATCGGCGAGGTTGAAGAAGCGGCGCAGGATGATGTAGAAGGCGACGCCGCCGATCAGGGCGAGCAGGCTCATCACCAGCGGCAGCTCGAAACCATGCCAGAGCGCCAGGTTGTAGTAGGGGGTACGCTCGCCCAGCACTGCCGTGACGGCCTCGTGCAGGAAGTGCCCGATGCTCGAGGCCGGCGCGATGCCGACCAGCAGGCAGGTCAGCACGAGGATGTCGACCGGGAAGCGCATCCAGCGTGGCGGCTCGTGCGGCACGCGCGGCAGGTCCTCGGGCAGCTTGCCGAAGAACACGCTGATGAAGCGCAGCGAATAGGCGACGCTGAAGATCCCCATCGCCACCGCCGAGATCGGCAGCCACCAGGCGCTCGCGGCTCCGCCCACGATGAGCGCCTCGGCGAAGAACATCTCCTTGGACAGGAAGCCGTTCAGCAGCGGGACCCCCGCCATCGCACCGCTGGCAACGATCGCCAGGGTCGCGGTATAGGGCAGCGCCTTGTACAGGCCGCGCAGGTGCCGCATGTCCCGCGTGCCGGTCTCATGGTCGATGATGCCGGCCGCCATGAAAAGCGATGCCTTGAAGGTCGCGTGATTGAAGGTATGGAAGATCGCGGCGACCATCGCCTGCGGCGAACCCATGCCCAGCAGCAGCGTGATCAGGCCCAGGTGACTGATCGTCGAGTAGGCGAGCAGGCCCTTGAGATCGTGCTGGAAGATGGCGAGGAAGGCGCCGATCAGCAGCGTGCAGACCCCTGCCCCGGCGATGATCCAGGTCCATTCCGGGGTGCCGGAGAGCACCGGCCACAGCCGCATCAGCAGGAATATCCCGGCCTTGACCATCGTGGCCGAATGCAGGTAGGCCGAGACCGGCGTGGGCGCCGCCATGGCGTGCGGCAGCCAGAAGTGGAACGGGAACTGGGCGCTCTTGGTGAGCGCGCCGAGCGCGACCAGCACCAGCATGGGCACGTACCAGTCGTGCTGGCGCAGCCGGTCGCCGGAATCGAGCACCGTGTCGAGATCGTAGCTGCCGACGATGTGGCCGATCATGAGCACGCCGGCCAGCAGGCACAGCCCGCCGGCGGCGGTGATCGTGAAGGCCATCCGGGCGCCCCGGCGGGCGTCGATCCGATGGTGCCAGTAGCCGATCAGCAGGAAGGACGTGAGGCTGGTCAGCTCCCAGAACACCACCAGCTGGATCAGGTTGCCCGAGAGCACCACGCCCAGCATCGAGCCCATGAAGGCGAGCAGGAACGCGAAGAACCGCGGCACCGGATCTTCGGGGGACATGTAGTAGCGCGCGTAGAGCACCACCAGTATGCCGATCGAGGTAATCAGCAGCGTGAAGGCCCAGGCGAGCCCGTCCATCCGGAAGGCGAACTCCACGCCTTGTGTCGGCAGCCACGGAATCGCGAAGCGCACCGACTGCCCGTCGTCGACCTGTCCGTACAGCACCAGTGAAGCCACCAGGCCGATGAAGGCGACGAATCCCGCCAGCCATGCCTCCCGGTTTCGGGCATCGGCCGGAAGCAGCGCGGCGATCACGCTGCCCACGAACGGGGCAAGCACGATCACCAGCAGGAGTATGGAATTCGACTGTGCCGCGTGTTGCATCGGTCAGGGAATCAGGACGGTTGGATTGCGGACGCAGCGACCGACAGGCGCCCGGCAACACCGGTCCGCCGAATCACCAGTTTTTCGAGTTCAGCTACGGAGAATACCAAGAGCGCGGCCAGGACGACCTTCGCCCACTCGAATGCGTCCAGCGCGGCGCCGGATCGGCCCCGCGAGGAGACCGGATCCGCGGCCTTCGAGGCGGTCGGACCCGATGCTAGGCGCTCGCGCCCCGGCGGATGCGCACGATGCGCAGGGCGTCGGGACGCTCGACGAGTACGCAGGTCTTGCCGGTGCGACGGCAAAGATCGCGCACCCGCCAGTAGGCGCCATGGCTCAGGCAGCCCGTCTGGCAGATGACCAGGTCCGCCGCGGCCAGGCTCGCTTCGAGATCGCCGGCATCATCGTCGGGCGCCACGACGCCCGCCTCCGGCTCGCCCCGGAGGGTTTCGAAGCCGGCACGGTCCTGGCACGCCCAGGCAATGGCGGTGTCGCGAAGCATGAGGCGGGCGCGCAGCCGCATCGTCTCGCGGCGCAGCCGGTCGATCTCGTCGGCCTGCGTCCGCAACTGCTAGCTGCAGCGGACCTGGGCGCGACCGATGTGACGCATCAGGACATGATGCTCATCGACCAGCAGTTCGACATCCTGGGCAATGCTCGGCGCGTCCATGCCAGCGGCTCCCGTGATCGGATCGGATTGGGCGGATCGGGGGCGAGGCTCGCCCTGGTTCGCAATGTTACTGCGAATGCTTCTCATTGTCGATGACAGAATCGGTCGGCCGCTCAGAACGGCGCGAAGCCGAGGGCGCTGCGAAAACGATTCTTGATGAAGGGCCCGTCGCGCGGCGGCAGCGCCCGCGGCGAACTCGCAGTGCCGACGAGGACGCGCACGAAGGCCAGGCCATCACGTGCCCGGACACGCCGGGCCACCTCCTCATGGGCTGCGATGCTGTCGACCGCGAAGGAATCGGCGATGCCGAAGCCCTTCGCCACCGCGACGAGATCGGCGCCCAGCCCGCAATGGCTGCGCTGCATGCCGGTCTCGCCATAGTGGCCATTGTCGAGGACGAGGATCGTCAGGTTCGGCGGCTCCTTGACGGCGATCGTGGCGAGGCTGCCGACGCCCATCAACTGTTCGCCATCGCCGGTGACGACGAGCACCGAGCGATCCGGCTGCGCCAGCGCCAGGCCGAGCCCAAGCGATGCGGCGCCGCCCATGGCGCCCCAGAGATAGTAGTTGGTGTCGCGATCACCGGCGGCGAACACATCGTACGTGGGTGAGCCGAGGCCGCTCACCACGAGCGCATCGGGCAGGCCGGAGAGCAGTTTCGAAACGAACTCGCGCCGCCCGACCCGTCCCGGGGCCCCGGCCTGGCCGGTCGTGTGCGGGTTCATTGCTCGCGCTCCCATTCCTTGCGGCCGACCAGGTTCTGGCCGAGCAGCACCGCGACCCTGCCGCCGGCGTCGAAGGCGGCATCGAAGCCCGCGCGCACCACATCCTCGACGTCCTCGGCGCGCGATACCCGCAGCACCTGGATGCCCATCAGTTCGAGCGCACCCCGGGTAGCCTTGCCCATCGGACCCTGCCAGGGGTTGAACTCGGCGTACTCGCCGCGCATGGTCACCAGCGTGAAGAACGGGAAATCCGCCGCCTGCAGCAGCGAGAACATGTTGATGCAGTTGCCCACGCCGCTGCTCTGCATCAGCAGCACGGCCCGCTGGCCGCCCAGCCAGGCGCCACAGGCCAGCGCCACCCCCTCCTCTTCGGTCGTCAGCACGATGTCCTCGATATCGGGATCGGCGATGGCGCTGCGGATGAGATGGGAGTGGCCGGCATCCGGCACGTAGGCGATCTGCCGGGTCCGGCCCTGCTTGAGGACCTGGAAGATGGCTTGCGGCCAGTCGGGGCCGCTTGCGGTGGAATCGGGCATGTCGGATCGTTGCAATGAATGGACCTGCGGGGCGTGCTGTCGCAGGGTGGGACGAAGCCTCACAAGGCCGGGTGGCGCCGATGCCAGTCCGTTGCGCCCTGGTAGGCATGACCCGCCCTCACGAGGAGCGCTTCGTCCAGGTGACGCCCGACCAGCTGGAATCCGATCGGCAGTCCCGCCGGGGTGCAGCCCCCCGGCAGGGTGATCGTGGGGCTGCCCGACATGTCGAACGGAGCGGTGAAGCGCAGGGCGTCGTCGATCCCGCCGGGCCGCTGGAACACCTCCTCTAGCTCGGCATTCGTCGGATTCCCGAAGGGATGGACCGGTGCGAGCAGCAGGTCGACCCGCTCGAAGATCTTGCGCAGCGCGCCCTTGAACGCGAGTCGCTCATGCTCGATCCGCATCAGGTCGATCGCACCGAGCCCCAGCCCCAGGTCGATCAGCCCCGCCAGGGCCGGGCCGTATTCGCTCGCCCGCGCCGGGTAGGTTTCGGCATGAGCGATGGCGGTTTCGACGCCGCAGTACGCCGCCCAGTCCCGGTACATCGACGTCACGCTGGCCGGCATCTCGATTTCGACGATGCTCGCGCCGAGCTCGGCGAGAACACGGCGCGCATCCTCGACGACCTTCCGTGTGTCAGCATCGGATACGTCGTAGGCATATTTCGGATCGAAGCCGATCGAAACGCCACGCAGCCCCTGTTCGAGCTGCGCCAGGTAGTCCGGCACGGGCGCCTCGAGCGAAGTGGGATCGAGCGGATCGGTACCCGCCATTGCGCCGAGCATGGCGCCGGCGTCGGCCGCCGAGCGGGTCATCGGGCCGATGTGATCGAGGCTCGCCGCGAGCGCGAAGGCCCCCTGTCGGCTCACCCTCCCCCATGTCGGCTTGATACCGGTGATCCCGTTGGCGCCGCTGGGAAAACGGATCGAACCGCCCGTGTCCGTGCCGACCGCGCCGAAGCACAGCCCCGCCGCGGTCGCCACGCCCGATCCGCTCGATGAAACGCCGGGCCAATGACCGGCGCCCCAGGGATTCAGGGGCGCCGGCAGGTCGGGGTGGTGCATCGAGAACGCGCCTTCGGTCATGTGCAGCTTGCCGAGCACGACCGCGCCCGCATCGGCAAGCTTGCGCACCACGGTGCCATCCTCGGCCGGGACATGGTCTGCGTAGACGGTCGTGCCCCATGTGGTGCGGATGCCTTTCGTATGGCAGAGATCCTTGAGGCCGATCGGCACGCCCTGCATCGGGCTGCGCACCTCGCCTCGCCCGAAATCGGCCTCCGCCTTGCGGGCCTGCGCCAGGGCAAGCTCGGCCGTGACCGTGGTGAAGCTGCGCAGGGCCGGATCGAGCCGTTCGATTCGCTCGATCATGTGGCGTGCCACCTCGACCGGGGACAGTTCCCGACTGCGATAGGCCTTCGCCAGTTCGGTGATTTGCGCAAAGGGTAGATCGTCGAGTGCCATCGGGAATGCCTCCATGTGGACAGGTCTCGGGAATCGCCTGCTGCCGACCGTATGGTCGCCTCCGGGAACCTAGACAAGCGCGGACGGTCCGTCAACCAGGCCAGGGCGACCCTGCCGGAAGATTGGGGACTTCCGCCGGTTGTTGAGCGAATTCCGCGGCAGTATGATGATTTCGGCCCTCATGCCAAGGGAACGCGCCGGCAGGCGCGAACAGCCCACCAATCGATCCCGCAGCCAGGATCGGCCTGTCGCCCTGGGTGAAGACGACGTCTCGAACATCATCACCCCGGGGACGAACGCAAGAGAGGAGACCAGGACCATGAAAGCGTTTGCCACGCTCGCCGTCACGACCGCGCTGGGGCTCGGCCTTGCCGTATCCGAGACCCACGCCGAACCCCTGAAGATCGGCATCATCGAGAGTCTGTCGGGATCGCAGACATCCACCGGTCGCCTGTTCGCCACCGCTGCCCAGTATGTCATCGACCAGATCAATGCCGAGGGCGGCTTCAATGGTGCCCCCATCGTCGTGACCGAATACGACAACGCTGGTGGTGCGACCGACGCCGCCGCCCGCTTCCGCCAGGCAGCCGCCGATGGCGTCCACATCGTGCTGCAAGGCGCCTCATCGGCAATCGCCGGCCAGATCACCGAGGACGTACGCCGCCACAATCTGCGCAATCCCGGCAACGAGGTCATGTTCATGAACCTCGGCGCGGAGGCGCTCGAGCTCACCGGCGACAAGTGCCATTTCTACCATTTCCGCTTCACCACCACGGCACCGATGCGCGTCAACGCGCTGGTGTCGGCCATGTCGGAGACGGGCGAACTCGGCAAGCGCGTCTACTCGATCAACCAGAACTATTCCTGGGGTCGAGACATGCAGGAGGCGATTCTCTCGGCGGCCAAGACCGGCGGCTACGAGGTGGTCGAGACCGACCTGCACGAAGTCAACCGTATCCAGGATTTCTCGCCGTTCGTGGCCAAGATCCGTGCCGCCAAACCCGACACCGTGATCACCGGCAACTGGTCCAACGACCTGCTGCTCCTGATGCGGGCCGCCGGCGCTGCCGGGCTCGACGTGCGCTTCGGCACCACCTTCCTCGACCTGCCCGGCTCGGTTGCCAACGCCGGCGAGACCGCGGTGGGCCACTATATCGCCAACCTCGCGAACCTCGAACTGCAGGAAAAGGAATGGATCGAGGCCTATGAGGATTATTCCGGCCACGTCCCCGTCTACATCGAGCCGCAGACCATCAACGCCATCTCGATGCTGCGCAACGCACTGAAGAATGTCGACTTCGGTGGCGGTGACATCGACGTGACGCAGATCGCGCTGGCACTCGAGAAGTCGACGCTGGAGACTTCCAACGGCACCTTGTCGATCCGCACCGAGGATCACCAGATCGTCACGCCGGTGGTGGTTTCGCGTGTCGAGGAAGGCGCGGCCTACCCCGCCGATGACACGAAGTGGGGCTTCGTCGTGGTCAAGGTGGTGCCGGCCGATGACGCGATGTATCCGGTGCAGGACTCCTGCAAGATGAAGCGCCCGGACTGATCGTCGTACCCGAAGGAGGCGTGCTTGCGCGCGCTTCCGCCTTCCTCTTGTCCTTTCCCTTTGGCAAGGTCGCCGGAAACCTGACGCAGCCAGGACGGGTTCGATAGTGCTGGAGTTCATCCTCGTCTCGACCCTCAACGGAGTGGTGTACGGCCTGCTCCTGTTCATGGTTTCGGCAGGCCTGACACTCATCTTCGGCATGATGGGCGTGCTCAACTTCGCGCACGCCTCCTTCTACATGCTGGGCGCATACATCGCCTACACGGTGACGCGCCACATCGACTTCTGGGTGGGACTGCTCGTCGCGCCTGTTCTCGTCGCCATGATCGGCGTGCTCGTCGAGCGTTATCTCCTGCGCCGGGTCCACTCCCACGGCCACGCCCACGAGCTGCTGCTGACTTTCGGGCTGGCCTTCATCTTCGAAGAACTGGTGAAGCTGTTCTACGGCGACTTTCCGGTCAACTACGCGATGCCGGACCATCTACGCTTCGCCGCCTTCACCATTTTCGACGCCGACTATCCCTTCTACCGCGTCTTCATCGGCCTGGTCGCGATCGCCATGTTCGTGGCGCTCTACCTGCTGCTTTCGCGAACGCGCGTCGGACTGGTGGTACGCGCCGCGGAGCGGCTGCCCGTCATGGCGGAGGCGCTGAGTCATAACGTACCGCTGGTCTTCATGGGCGTGTTCGGCGTCGGCGCCGGCCTCGCCGGCCTCGCCGGCGCGGTGGCGGGAGCCTTTTTCCCCACGAATCCGAACATGGCGCTGGAGCTGGGCATCATCGTCTTCGTGGTCGTGGTGGTCGGAGGGCTCGGCTCTCTCGCGGGCAGTCTCGTCGCTTCGCTGATGATCGGCGTGTTCAGTTCCTTCGCCGTCGGGCTGGACTGGTCCCTGGCGGGCCTGCTCTCGTATGTGGGCCTGGGCGAGTGGGCGCGTGCGGTCGGCGGCCTGTTCACCCTGACCTTGTCCTCGATCTCCGGCACGGTGCCCTATCTGCTCATGTTGATCGTCCTCCTGGTGCGCCCGGCGGGCCTGATGGGCGAGAGGAACTGAGGCCGTGACCCTCGTCTGGCGCTTCCTCCCCCTGACGCTGGTCATGGTCGTGCTCATCGGCCTGCCGCCCTTGCTCGACGTGGGCCTGCAGAATGTCATGGTCAATGTGCTGATCGCTGCCCTCTTCGCGACGGCCTTCAATCTGCTGATCGGCCAGGGGGGCATGCTCTCCTTCGGCCATGCCGCCTTCTATGGCGTCGGCGCCTTCGCGGTCATGCACCTGCTGGTCGCCATCGAGCGCGGCGGGCTCGATTTCCCGACGCCACTGCTACCGCTGGCGGGCGCCGTTGCCGGCATGGTGGTCGGCCTGTTCACCGGCTACTTCGCGACCATTCGCTCGGGCGTCTATTTCGCCCTGGTGACACTGGCGCTGGCCGAGATGCTGCACGCGCTCGCCCCCCACTGGGAGGGCCTGTTCGGCGGCGAGGCGGGTATCTCGTCGATGCGCATGCCCTGGGGGGGAATCAATTTCGGCCAGGTGATCGAGGTCTACTACCTGACCCTTGCCTGGGTCGTGATCGCGTTCGGCCTGCTCTACGCCTACACGCGCACACCGATGGGCCGCCTGACACTGGCCTTGCGCGACAACGAGGAGCGACTGCGCTTCATGGGCTACAACGTCCACGCGACCAAGGTGGTCGTCTTCACGCTCTCGGCGACGTTCGCGGGGCTGGCCGGCGGCCTGCTCGCCTTCTCCAACGAGCAGGCCAACTACCAGCTGTTCGAAGTCCATATTTCCGCACAGGTCCTCCTGCACACCTTCGTTGGTGGCTCGACCGTGTTCTTCGGCCCCGCCATCGGCGCGGTGATCTTCACGATCTTCGCCCATGTCATCGGCGACATCACGCGCTCATGGATGCTCTACCAGGGCGTCATCTTCATCCTCGTCGTGCTGTTCGTGCCCCACGGCATCGGTGGCGTACTGACGGAGCATCTGCGCTTGCGCACGCATATCCCATGGCGGCGAATCGGCCGACCCTATGCGATCGCGGCCACCGCCGCCCTCCTGATCACGGCGGCCTCGGTGATGATCATCGAGTTCCTCGAGGCATTGTTCTCGCCACGCTATTTCGCGGCGCGGCGCCAGGTCGACATGGGCTTCCCGCCGTTCGAGCGCTTCGGGTATGTCTGGGAGCCCTTCTCCGTGCTGACATGGTTGCTGCCACTGGTTCTGGGGATCGTCGGGCTGTTCCTGCTCCTGCGGGTCCGCCACCAGGTGGCGGAGTTGTGGAGCGAGGCACGCGAGAGCGCCGCGGCCCAGGGGAGGCCGGCGCCATGAGCAGCGAGACTGTGCTGGAGCTGCGTGGGCTCGAGAAATCCTTCGGGGCGGCGCGGATCATCCGCGGTGTCGACCTGAGCGTGAGGCGGGGCGAGCGCCATGCCGTCATCGGCCCCAACGGCGCGGGAAAATCGACCCTGTTCAACCTGGTCTCCGGCTTGTTCGCGCCCAACGCCGGCAGCATCTTGCTCGACGGGCGGGAGATCGCCGGCCGCTCGGCCCATCGCATCAATCGGATGGGTTTGTCGCGTTCGTTCCAGATCACCAATATCTATCATCGCATGACCGTGTTCGAGAACCTGCGCATCGGCACCATGGCGCGCCATGGCATCCGGTTCTCGCTGCTGCGCCCCGTCTCCTCATTGACCCGAATCAACAGCGAGACCGACGCACTGCTCGAGCGCATCCGCCTGACCGGACGACGCGATGTGCCGGCCGGAGAGCTGACCTATTCCGAGCAGCGCGCCCTCGAGATCGGCATGACCCTGGCAACGGGGCCGGAGGTGATCCTGCTCGACGAACCCACGGCCGGCATGTCCAAGGACGAGACCGCCTATGTCATCGACCTGATTCGTGAGGTCACCGTCGACAAGACGCTGCTGGTCGTGGAGCACGACATGAGCGTGGTGTTCGGCCTGTGCGACCGCATCTCGGTGCTGGTCTATGGCGATCTCCTGGCCACCGGGACGCCGGACGAGATCCGGAACAACGCGGCCGTCCAGGAGGCCTATCTCGGCGAGGAGGCCGCCTCGTCATGACACTGCTCGAGGTCTCCGGCCTGCACGCGCACTATGGCAAGAGCCATGTGCTGCACGGGGTCGACTTTGCCGTGCCCGAGGCCAGTATCGTCAGCCTGCTCGGCCGCAACGGTTCGGGCCGTTCGACCACGCTCAAGGCGATCATGGGCATCGTGCCACCGACGCAAGGCCGGATCGCGCTCGCTGGCCGCGATATCGCCGGCTCGCGCCCCTACGAGGTCGCGCGGGCTGGCATCGGGTTCGTTCCCGAGGACCGCCTGGTCTTTCCCAACCTGACCGTGCAGGAGAACCTCGAGATGGGTGTCCAGCCGGCGCGCGAAGGGGCAACGCACTGGGAAATCCCGGAGATGTACACCTACTTCCCGCGTCTCGTCGAGCGCCGCGATACCAAGGCCGGCAATCTCTCGGGCGGTGAAAAGCAGATGCTGACCATCTGTCGCTCGCTGCTCGGCAATCCGCGCGTTCTTCTCGTGGACGAACCGACCGAGGGACTCGCACCCAAGATCGTCGATGTCGTGACCGAAGTACTGCTCGACATCCGGCAGCAGGGCGTGGCCGTGGTCCTGGTCGAACAGAAGCTGACCATTGCGCTGAAGTGCTCGAGCATGCTGTTCGTCATGGGCCAGGGCCAGATCATGTTCACCGGCACCCCCGACGAGTTTCGCGCCCGCCCGGACGTCCGGCGCGACTGGCTCGAGGTCGCCTGAAGGGCACGCGCCCGAGCCAGTCTCGCTGTCGCGGTTCAGTTCGCTGCTACATCCACGAACTGCTGCGTGCTGTAGTGGTCCGTCGGCAGCTTGCTCAGTATCTTCACGATACCCGGCAGGGAATCGACATAGAGCAGGAAGGCCTCCGCGTAGTCGAGGCCGACGTCGATCCGTCGATCGCCCGTGATCGTTCCCAGGGTGGTGTAGAAATCCGAGCCATCCGCCAGGAAATCGATCGTCACGACCTTGTAGGTGGCCAGCGGATCCAGCGGTACATGGCTGCCGTCGGCACCGCGCAGCACCAGGTCGGACAGGCGCGAACCCTTGGGTTGGCTCAGGTCGGCGCTCCAGCGCAAGCCCCCGGAGTACGGATAGCTGCCGGTGTTGCCCCGCCCCACCACACCGTCGAGCGCATCCTCGAGCGCGGCCTTGATCTCGGCGCCGGTCATGTTCAGCTGCACCAGCGTGTTCCGAAACGGCAGGACCGTATAGATCCGGGAGACGTCGATATCACCCGGCGCGACGTCCACCCGCACCCCGCCGCCATTCTGGATCGACAGGTCCGCGTCGAAGAAGCGCTTGCCCTGTTGCAGGAAGGCCTCGGCGACGATCTGCTGGATGTCCCCGCCATGGTTGATGACGTGCGGATCGATATTGCACTCTGCGATCGTCGAACGAGTCGGATCCAGTACCGTGCCGGGCACCCGGCGCAGGCACAGATTGCTGTCGGCCTGGGCAACCACGGTCGATCCGAAGTCCAGCTTTTCCTGGCGATACGGCGCGAGGATCGCCTCCGCGGCCGGGTCGGGTGTGGTCAGGCGCAGCGCGCCGGCGGCGGCGATGTCCGACAACACCGCGTCGCGGTCGGCCGGCGTCAGTTCGAGATCGTTCTTGCGGAAATCGTCGCCGATCAGCACATGCGGTGTGCCGTCGCACTCGGTGACGTCTCCGTTGGCATCGAAGCTCACCCTGAGTTCGCCCACCACGTACGAGTACTGCCAGGCCTGGACCACGCAGACGAGCTTGCCGTCCCGATCGGCGAGCCGGGTCGGATAATCGCCGCCCGACGTCAGGCCGTAGTCGGCAAGCTGCGCGGGCCCGAGCAGCGTGTGCGAATCACCGCCGACCAGCACGTCCACACCGCTCAGGCGCCCGACCAGTTCGCGCTCCAGCGAATAGCCCAGGTGCGATTGCACGATGATCTTGTCGATGCCCTCGCCACGCAGCCGATCGATTTCCTCCTGGGCGGCCTGCGTTTCGTCCTCGAACTGCGTATCCGCGTCGGGCCGCGACGCGTTCTTCGTCTTCGACGCGACGGTCAGGCCGACCAGACCGATGCGCTGGCCGCCACGCTCGATCACCACCGAGGGCTTCACCAGGCCCGGTGCGTTGGCCTCATGCAGTGGCGACGAGGCGCCGAAACGCACGTTGGCCGACAACACTTCCGTGCGGCAGTCCCCCGAATGCAGGAAGTCGATGAAGCCCTTCAGGCCCGCATCACCATCGTCGAACTCATGATTGCCGAGCGTCATGGTGTCGAAGCAGACCGTGTTCATCAGGTCGGCATCGGCCTTGCCATCGGTCAGGTTGTAGTAGAGATCCCCGGTGATCGCATCGCCGGCATGGATCTTGAGCACATTGGGCACGTCCTGCGACAGCTCGGCGAAGGCACTCGTGACGCGGGCGAAACCACCCAGCGGCAGATCGATCTCCTCGCGCTGGCCGGCAGCCGTTGCCAGTGTGAGCGAGGTCGACTCCTCGTCCAGGTGCGAGTGATGGTCGTTGATGTGCAGGATCGTCAACTCGAGGGGTTCGCCCGCTGGTGGCAGCACCGCACTGTCGTCATCGCTGCTGCTGCACGCGCCAAGCATGGCCAGCAGCATGGTGATGCCAGCGATCTTTCGAATATCCATGGATTCCTCGCCTCGCCGGTCGTGATGGCCGGCCCTTGCCGTTTTCCGTCATGCGCAGCGGTGCGGCGCCGGAGCGACGAACCGCGCGGTGGGCCGACGCCTGAAGTGACGACGGTACGGCGAGCCTAGTGCGGCGAGGTTAAGCATGTGTGACGCAAAGCCCGGCGGCCGATCCCGGCTATGGCATCGATAGCAACTATCAAATTTCCTTATTCGAGCGTTATTCCTTATATTGGGATGCCCGCTGCCGACGGGTCCCATTGACGAACTTGCACCAGCTGGAGCCGCCATGAAAGACGATGCGAAGAAGTGCCCCGTAACCCACCTGACGACCGATTTCGGAGCACCCGTCGTTACGAACCGCGACAGCCTCACCGCAGGCCCGCGAGGCCCGCTGCTGGCACAGGACGTGTGGCTGAACGAGAAACTCGCCAACTTCGTGCGCGAGAACATCCCCGAGCGGCGCATGCACGCCAAGGGCTCGGGCGCCTTCGGCACTTTCACTGTCACCAAGGACATCACCCGGTACACCCGCGCCGCCATCTTCGCCAAGGTCGGGAAGAAGACCGAGATGTTCGCCCGCTTCACCACGGTGGCCGGCGAACGCGGCGCAGCGGACGCCGAGCGCGACATCCGCGGCTTTGCGCTGAAGTTCTACACCGAGGAAGGCAACTGGGACATGGTCGGCAACAACACGCCGGTCTTCTTCATCCGCGACCCGCGCCAGTTCCCCGACCTGAACAAGGCCGTCAAGCGCGATCCGCGTACCAACACCCGCTCGGCCACCAACAACTGGGACTGGTGGACGCTGGTTCCCGAAGCGCTGCATCAGGTCACGGTGGTGATGAGCGACCGGGGCATCCCCGCCAGCTACCGCCACATGCATGGCTTCAGCTCGCACACCTACAGCTTCTGGAATGCCAAGGGCGAGCGCTTCTGGGTCAAGATGCACTTCCGCACCCAGCAAGGGATCAAGAACCTGACCGACGCCGAAGCCGCCGAACTCGTCGGCCAGGATCGCGAAAGCCACCAGCGTGATCTCTACGAGGCGCTCGAGCGCGGCGAGTTCCCCAAGTGGACCATGTACGTCCAGGTCATGCCCGAAGCCGATGCCGAGAAGTACGCGCTGCACCCGTTCGACCTGACCAAGGTCTGGTACAAGGGCGACTACCCGCTGATCGAGGTGGGCGAGTTCGAACTGAACAAGAACCCGGAGAACTTCTTCGCCGACGTCGAGCAGGCCGCCTTCGCGCCCAGCAACCTGGTTCCCGGCATCGGCGCCAGCCCCGACCGCATGCTGCAGTCGCGCCTGTTCAACTACGCCGACGCGCAGCGTTATCGCCTGGGCACCAATTACCAGCAGATCCCGGTCAACCAGGCGCGCTGCCCGGTGCACAGCAACCATCGCGACGGGATCGGCCGCGTGGATGGCAACTACGGCAGCCTGCCGCACTACGAGCCCAACAGCTTCGGCCAGTGGCAAGGCCAGCCCCAGTTCGAGGAACCGCCCCTGCAGATCACCGGTGACGCGAAGTTCTGGTCCTTCCACCAGGACGACGACAACTACTTCGAGCAGCCGCGCAAGCTGTTCCAGCTGATGAGCCCGGAGCAGCAGGAGGCCCTGTTCGGCAACACCGGCCGGGCCATGGGCGATGCCCCGGAGTTCGTCAAGTTTCGCCACATCCGCAACTGCCATGCGGCGGACCCGGCCTACGGCGCCGGAGTAGCCAAGGCGCTGGGCATCGACCTGCAGAAGGCGCTTGCCTCGAAGAAGGACGATCCCATGTACGGCAACCCGCTGGTGCCACTACCGGCCTGATCCGGTTTCGCAACGGACCAGCATCTTCCCGGCGCCTACGGCGCCGGGAATCATTTCAGCGCCATCTTCGGAAAATCGACCAGGAAGTCCAGGGCGACATCGACCTGGCTGGGAAAAGCCTGGCACGCATGTCGGGCCCGCACCTTGCACAGTGCGGTGAGGTCCCCGAAGAGGTGTCGATGGCCGATTTTCGCAGAGACCGGATCAGTCGCCCGATCCGCAGATGGGCAAGACGCGCGCTGCCGAAACTGTCCGAGACGGAGGCCGAAGCGCTGGGCGCGGGCGAGGTATGGTGGGATGCCGAGTTGTTTTCGGGCAATCCCGACTGGCGCAAGCTGCATTCGACAGCCGCGCCGAAACTGAGCGACGATGAGCAGGCGTTCATCGAGGGCCCCTGCCGCGAGCTCTGCGCCCTGCTCGACGACTGGCGGCTGAACCAGCGCGATCCCGACCTGTCTCCCGAGATCTGGCAAAAGATGCGTCAGCATCGCTTCTTCGGGATGATCATCGACCGGAAGTACGGCGGACTGGGCTTCTCGGCCTTCGCGCATTCCGAGGTGGTTCGCTTCATCTCCACGCGTTCGGTGGCGGCCGCGGTCACGGTAATGGTTCCGAATTCCCTGGGTCCGGGCGAACTGCTGCACCAGTTCGGCACCGAGGCGCAGAAGGATCACTGGCTGCCCCGGCTTGCCGATGGCCGCGAACTACCGGCTTTCGGCCTGACCAGCGCGGAGGCCGGATCGGATGCCTCGGCCATGCGCGACGAGGGCATCGTCGAACTCGGAACCTGGCGGGGGCAGCAGGTCCTGGGCATCCGCCTGAATTGGGCCAAGCGCTACATCACTCTTGCGCCGGTCTGCACGGTGCTCGGTCTTGCCTTCAAGCTGCGCGACCCCGATCGCCTGGTGGGCGAGGTCGAGGACATCGGCATCACCTGCGCGCTGGTCCCGACCGATCTTCCGGGCGTGGAAACGGGACGGCGGCACATCCCCTCGTCCACGATGTTCATGAACGGCCCCACGACCGGCCGCGATGTGTTCATCCCGCTCGACCACATCATCGGCGGGCCGGAACATGCCGGGCGCGGCTGGATGATGCTGATGAGCGCACTTGCCGCCGGGCGCGGCATATCGCTGCCTTCGATGAGCTGTGCGGCGATCTCGGTGTCCGCCCACACGACCGGTGCCTATGCACGCATCCGCGAGCAGTTCGGGCTGCCGATCGGGAAGTTCGGCGGTGTCCAGCAGCCGATGGCGCGGCTTGCAGTCGACGCCTACGTGATGGAATCTGCCCGCCGCCTGACCTGCGCGGGACTGGACGAGGGGCGCGCTCTGTCGGTCATTTCCGCGATCATGAAGGCGCATGCCACGATGCGCATGCGCGATGCGGTGAACGACGCGATGGACGTGCATTCCGGCAAGGCGGTCATCGACGGGCCGTCGAACTATCTCCTGCCGCAATATCGCGCCGTCCCCATCGGCATCACGGTCGAGGGCGCCAACATCGTCACCCGCTCGCTGATCATCTTCGGGCAGGGCTCGATCCGCTCGCATCCGCATCTGCTGGACGAGATGCAGGCCTTGCAGATCGATGACGAAGAGGAAAGCCTGGATGCCTTCGACCGCGCCTTCTGGGCGCATGTCGGCCATGTCCTGCGCACCACCGGCCGGGCATGGTGGCGTGCCTGGACCGGCGCGCGCCTTGCACCGGCTCCCGGTGACGCAGGTGCGGCGACAGCGATCTATCGTGGCCTGTCGCGCTGGTCGGCGGCTATGGGGCTGGTCTCGGAACTTGCCTTCATCACCATGGGCGGAGCGCTCAAGCGCAAGGAGATGATCTCGGTGCGCATGGGCGATGTCCTGTCCGAGATGTATCTGCTGTCGGCCACGCTCAAGCGCTGGCGCGACGACGGACAGCCGAAAGAGGACCTGCCGCTGCTGGAATATGCCGCGGCGCGCGGCTTCGCCAACATCCGCGTGGCGCTGGACCAGGTATTACGGAACTTTCCCGCCCGGTGGGCGGGCGCCATCGGCCGCTTGCTCGTGCTGCCCGGTGGATCGCTGCGCCTTCCCGAGGACGCGCTGGTCGAACGCTGCGCCGGCCTGATCTTCACGCCCTCGCCCACCCGCGACCGGATCATCGGCCGGCTGGACGACGGCTGCGCCCATGGCGGTGTTGCGCTGCTGAGCCGGACCTTCGCCGCCGTGGCCGGGCTCGAGCCGGTCATGGCGAAGCTGCGCGAAACCGGACACGACCCCGGCAGTGCGCTGGCGGCCGGAGTGATCTCCCAGGCCGAAAGAGCCCGGCTGGCGGAGATGGAGAATCTGGTCGCACAGGTCATCGCCGTTGATGATTTCACGCCCAGAGAGCTGGAGCGGCTCTATCCGGACGCCAGACAGGAAGCGGCCACGAGACGCGAGGAGGACGCAAGCCGCGAAGAGGTCGCTCCATGAGCCGAGCTGTCTACCTGGTGGATGGCGCCCGCACACCGTTCCTGAAGGCGCGCGGCAAGCCCGGCCCGTTCACGCCGGTCGACCTGGCGGTGCAATGCGGCCGGCCGCTGCTGGCACGGCAGGCGTTCGATGCCAGGCTGATCGAACTGGTCATCCTGGGCTGTGTCAATGTCATCGCCGACGAGATGAACCCCGCGCGGGTGGCCGCCTTGCGGCTGGGCCTGTCCGACCGGACCGTGGCCTTCAGCGTCCAGATCAACTGCGGATCGGGAATGCAGTCGATCGACACCGCCTTGCGTTATATCCGCGAGGGCAGCCACGACATCATCCTGGCGGGCGGAACCGAGGCGCTCAGCCATGCGCCCCTCGTCCTGCGCCAGGGCGCGGTCGAATGGTTCGGCGACCTGGCCAACGCGAGGGGCCCGGTGGCGCGCGCCAGGGCAATGACCGGCTTCAGGCCCGAATTCATCAAACCGCTCGTCGGTCTGGAACGTGGCCTCACCGATCCGATCACTGCGCTGAACATGGGCCAGACCGCCGAGATCCTTGCCCATCGCTTCGGCATCGACCGCCGCGTGGCCGATGCCTATGCAATGGACAGCCATCGCCGACTGGCCAGGGCGCAGGAAGAGGGCTGGCTCGAAGACGAGGTGATGCCGGCCTTCGACCGTGACGGAAATGCGCATCTGCGCGACGACGGCGTGCGTCCCGACAGCGACATGGCCGGACTTGCAAAGCCGAAGCCCGCCTTCGAGCCGCCCCACGGCAAGGTCACGGCCGGCAACGCGAGCCAGATCACCGACGGAGCATGCTGGACCATCCTCGCTTCGGACAGGGCGCTCGAGCGCCATGGCCTTGAACCGCTGGCGCGCATCGTCGACAGCGAGTGGGCCGCGCTGGATCCCGCGGTCATGGGGCTGGGCCCGGTTCTCAGCGCAACGCCGCTGCTGCAACGACATGGGCTTTCCCGTGGGGACATCGACCTGTGGGAGATCAACGAAGCCTTCGCGGCGCAGGTCCTGGCCTGCCTTGCCGCCTGGCAGGACACCGACTTCTGCAGCGAGATCCTCGGTCTCGACCAGCCTTTCGGGCGGATCGACCGGGATCGGCTGAACGTCGATGGCGGAGCGATCGCGCTCGGCCATCCGGTCGGCGCCAGCGGCAATCGGATCGTGCTGCACCTGGCCAATGCCATGCGCCGTCTCGGCGCTCGCCGCGGCATCGCCACCGAGTGCATCGGCGGCGGCCAGGGCGGCGCCATGATGCTGGGGGCGGCCCGATGACGGACAGGCTGGCGGAATTCCTGGACAGGAAGAAGCTCGAGCTCGGGCCCGCCGGAGATGTCGTCGCGCATCCCTGGCGATGTGCCGACGCCGATGGCATCGCCTGGCTGGCGCTGGATTGCGCGGACAGCTCCATCAACACCCTATCGGACGAGGTTCTCCGGAGCCTCGACGAGGCGCTGCGCGGGCTCGCGCAGGCACCACCTCGCGCCCTCGTGATCCGCTCGGCCAAGCCCGGCGGTTTCGCCGCGGGTGCAGATATCGGCAGCTTCGACCGGGTCAGCGGCGACGGCGCCGCCGACTGGCTGGAACAAGGCCATGCCGTGCTGGACCATCTACAGGCCCTGCCCTGCCCGACCATCGCCGTCATCCACGGCGCCGCGCTCGGCGCCGGCTTCGAGATCGCGCTTGCCTGCAGGCATCGGATCGCGATCGCCGGCGCCTCTTTCGGCTTCCCCGAGATCCACCTCGGCCTGCATCCCGGCCTTGGCGGCACTTTCCGGCTCGCCGGGCTGATCGACCCCCTCGAAGCGATGCGCCTGATGCTGACCGGCAAGACCGTTCACACGGCGAAAGCGGCAAAGCTGGGCATCGTCGATCTGGTGACCGAAGAGCGGCATGTGCGCGCAGCGGTCGATGCGGTGATCGAGGGCGAGATCCATGCATCGGCCGCGCTGGATCGCGAGCTCAAGGCTCACGCCTTTACCCTGCACAAGGCACGCAGCCTGGCCGCCGGCCGCATGCGAGTCGAGGCGGAACGGAAGGCGCCGTCCGCGCATTTTCCGGCCCCCCATGCGCTGATCGACCTGTGGGAGGAGCATGGTGGCGACTCCGACGCGATGCGCAAGGCCGAGATCGCCAGCTTCGCCAGGCTGCTGGACAGCGAGACCTCGCGCAACCTGCGCCGCGTCTTCTTCCTGCGCCAGGGCCTGAGGCAGGATGGTCGCGGTGACGACGGGATCGACCATGTCCATGTCATCGGCGCTGGTGCGATGGGTGCCGAGATCGCCGGATGGGCTGCGATCAGGGGCAAGCGTGTGACGCTGGGCGACCTTAGTCCCGAGGCGCTGGGCAAGGCGATGAAGCAGGTCGAGGGAATCTGTCGCGACAGACATCTCGACGGGATCGAGATGCGCGACGCGCTGGACCGGCTGATGCCGGACCCGAAGGGCTATGGCTATGCGCGCGCCGATCTGGTGATCGAAGCCGTTCCCGAGGATGCGGACCTGAAGGCCGGAGTCCATCGCGAGGCGGCGGGCTGCATGAAGAAGGGTGCGATCCTCGTGACGAACACCTCCAGTCTTTCCCTGGCGGAACTGGCGCGATCGATTCCCGAGCCCGAGCGATTCGCCGGGCTGCATTTCTTCAATCCGGTCTCGAAGATGCTGCTGGTGGAGGTTGTGAGCCACAGCCTCACGGCGCCCTGGGTCGCGGAACGTCTCGCCGCCTTCTGCGGCGCGATCGACCGGCTGCCCGCCCTTGTCCGCGACTATCCGGGTTTTCTCGTCAACCGCGCCCTGACGCCGTACCTGATGGAGGCAATGGTGCTGATGGACGAGGGCATCCCCAAGCAGCACATCGACCGAGCCGCACTCGATTTCGGCATGCCGATGGGACCGGTGACGCTGGCCGACCAGGTCGGGCTGGACATCTGCCTCAATGTGGCCGAAAGCCTGAAATCCGTACTGGCGAAACCCCTGCCCGAGCTCAGCCCGCGCCTGCGCGAGAAGATCGAGGCGGGCGAGACCGGAAGAAAGGCCGGGCGCGGCTTCTACGACTGGTCAGGCGGCGCGCCGCATCCCGAGACGCGGGTATCCGCCCCGGCGGAACTCCAGGATCGCCTGATCCTGCCGATGCTGGATGCCTGCATGGAATGCCTGCGCAACGGTGTCGCGCGCGACGCCGATCAGGTCGACGGCGCAATGATCTTCGCCACCGGCTTCGCGCCGTTTCGTGGCGGGCCCCTGCACTACGCAAGGACGCGCGGCTTCGCCGACATTCGCCGCCGGCTGTCGGAACTGGCGGATCGCCATGGCGAAAGATTCCGTCCCGATCCGGGCTGGAACGAATGAAGCGACATCCGGACGCCGATGTCATCGCGCGGGAGATCGTCGCGCAGACCGGCGGCACCATCCGCCTTGCGATGCCGCTCGGCCTGGGCAAGCCGGTCTCGATCGCGAACGCGCTGGTACAACTCGCCTGCGAAGATCCGCAGCTCGAGCTGTCGATCTTCACCGCATTGACGCTCGAGCGACCCCGGCCCAGCAGCCGGGTCGAGCGGCGCTTCCTGGAACCGGCGATGGAACGGCTGTTCGGCGCCTATCCTCCCCTGCTCTACGCCGATCTGCTGCGTCGTGGCAAGCTGCCCGACAACATCAAGGTGAACGAATTCTTCTTCCTGGCTGGTCGCTGGACCGGGGTCGCGCAAGCGCAGCAGGACTTCATCTCGGTCAACTACACGCATGCCCTCGACCTGCTGACTCGGCAACTGCGCCCGAACGTACTGGGGCAACTGGTGGCCGAACAGCAGGGGCAACTCAGCCTGTCGGGCAATACGGACATCTCGGCCGACCTGTTCCGCATGCGCCGGGAGGGTGCGCTGGATTTCATGGCCGTGGCGGAGATCCATCCGGAACTGCCCTTCTTCGCCGGGCGCGATACCGCACTGGATCCGAACGAATTCTCGATGGCGCTCGATCCACCCGCCGGCTATGAACTGTTCTCCGTTCCGAAACGTCCCGTGGACGATGCCAGCCATGCGATCGGCCTGCACGTCGGGCGCCTGGTCGCGGACGGCGGCACCTTGCAGATCGGCATTGGCTCGGTCGGCGATGCGGTGGCCAACGCCCTGCTGCTGCGTCACCGCGGGCAGGACGAGGCGTTGCAGGCCGATTGTCCCTTCGACCTCGATCCGGGCGCAGGCGGGCGGTTCACGAGCGGACCATTCGAGACAGGCCTCTACGCCGTGACCGAGATGATGGTGGGCGGGTTGCTGGAGTTGTTCGAAGCGGGGGTGATCGATCGCGATGTGGACGGCTGCGCGATCCATGCCGGCTTCTTCGTCGAGACGCGCGATTTCTATCGTCGCCTGCGCACGATGGACCCCGGGCGCCGCGCCCGGATCGGCATGGCCCCGGTGAGCTTCACCAATCAGCTCTACGGCGACGAAGCGGGACGACGCGCGGCTCGCCGACGGGCGCGCTTCGTCAACTCGGTGATGCAGGTGTCAGTGCTGGGTGATCTCATGTCGGATGCCGCAGCCGACGGCAAGGTCATCAGCGGCATCGGCGGGCAGTTCAATTTCATCGAGCAGGCACTGGCGCTCGATGACGGACGGGCGATCATGACCGTTCCCGCCATCCGGACCGCCGATGGCCAGCCCTGCAGCAATATCTCGTGGTCGCTGCCCTCGGTCAGCGTTCCGCGTCACATGCGCGACATCGTCGTGACCGAGTACGGCATCGCCGACGTGCGCGGCAAGACCGACGCCGAGGTCATTGCCGCCCTGATCGGTATCGCCGACAGCCGCTTCCAGCCGGAACTCGTCCATCGCGCGAAAACGGCGGGCAAGCTGCCGAAGGATTTCCGGCTTCCGGAGGCGGCGACGCGGAACTCCCCCGCGCGGCTCGCCGAATGGCTTGACCCGCATCGAGCACTGCTTCCACCCTTTCCGTTCGGCACCGACTTCGACGAGATCGAGCAGAGACTGCTGCCGGCCCTGGAGATGCTGAATGAACTGTCACCGAGCCTTCGGGGAAAGGCCAGGTTGCTGACGGCCGCCTTCGGCGGGCGGGCACCGCCGGACGAGGAACCCGCCATGCGCCGCATGGGCTTCGCCGGCTGGCGCGACGGCATGGAGGCGCTGGCCCTGCGTGGCGCACTGCGCCTGAGCCGGCCGGAGGCAACACCATGACCGGGAACCACCCGGGAGGCGATCGCCCAACGGTGCTGATCACCGGTTCGAGCGGCTTTCTCGGACAGGCAATCGCCAAGGGCCTGATCGACCGCTACCGGGTGATCGGCCTCGACCGCGGCGCGCCGGAGCGCCCCCCGGCCGGCATGGACACCATCGAGCTCGACCTGAGTTCCGACGAGAGTGTCGACGGCGCGATCGAAGAGGCTGCCAGCTCGTGCGGCGGGCGCATTGCCTCGGTGATTCATCTCGCCGCCTACTACGACACCACCGGCGAGGACGACCCCAGGTACGACGCCGTCACCGTACAGGGCACGAGACGCCTGCTGTCCGCCCTGAAGCGATTCGATACGCGGCAGTTCGTGTTCTCGAGCACCTTGCTCGTGCAGGCGCCGAGCCCGCATCCGGGCTCCCCGATCGACGAGGACGGGCCGATCGCGCCGGCCTGGGCGTATCCGCGCTCGAAGGTGGAAACCGAGGCATTGATTGCGAGGGAACGAGGCCCGATCGCCACCGTGATTCTGCGGCTCGCCGGCGTCTACGACGAGGATTGTCGAGCTGCGTTCATCGCCCAGCAGATCGCGCGCATCTTCGAGCGGCGGCCGACCGCCTACCTGTTCGCCGGCGACATCTCCGCCGGCCAGCCCTACCTGCACAGGGACGATCTCGTCCGCGCAATGGTGCAAGCTGTCGATCGGCGCCACCGGCTTCCCGAGGAAACGCTCCTGCTGATCGGCGAGGAGGAAACGCCTTCCTACCAGGAAATGCAGAAGCGGATCGGCCGGCTCATCCACGACGAGGACTGGCGGACCTTCGCCATGCCCAAGACCTTGACCCAGGCCGGTTCCTGGGTCCAGACGGAAGTGCTGGACGAGGATACCGACATCAAGCCCTGGATGATCGAGAACTCGGACGATCATTACGAGATCGACACTTCGCGCGCCCGCCGGGTGCTCGGCTGGGAGCCGCGTCACAGCCTCAGGGCAACGCTCCCCGAGATGATCCGGCGGCTCCATGCCGATCCGACCGACTGGTACGAGCTTAACAAGCTCGATCCGTCGGCAGTGGCGGCCTCTCACCCGGAACTGGAACAGGCGAAACAGCGGCTTGCAGGCCCGCTCGAGCGCAGCCTCGCCGAGGTCGACGCCGATCTGGAGCGGCATCGGCACCACACGCTATGGGCGCCGATGAGCAATGCGATGCTGGGTCTCTGGCTCGCCGTGTCGCCGATGATCCTGGGGTTGTTCGATCCTGTCGAAACCGCACTGCCGCCGGCACTGGGGCATGAAACCGCCGACGCCGGCATGCGCAATATGTGGCTCGGCATCAGCGTGATCGTCTCCGGGCTGCTGGTGAGCGCGCTGGCACTGCTGGGCATGTATCGCCGACGGAACTGGCTGCAATGGCTCACCGCGGCGGTCGGTCTCTGGATCATGCTCGCACCGCTGCTCTTCTGGACGAGCAGCGCGGCCGCCTACGGAATCGGCACGCTGGTCGGCATGCTGATCGTGGCCTTTGCCGTGCTGATTCCGCCGACCCCGGGGATCGCCCGGCGCGCGCTGGCGTCCGGCGACGACCGTCCGCTCGGCTGGAGCTATTCGCCTTCGGCCTTCACGCAGCGCATCCCGATCGTGGCCCTCGCCTTCATCGGCCTGTTCGTCTCCCGCTATCTCGCGGCCTACCAGATGGGACACATCGACGGCTTGTGGGACCCGTTCTTCGGCCCGGGCGGTGCGGGGGTGTCCAACGGCAGCGAGGCTGTCGTTACGTCGTGGGTTTCGAAGGGTTTTCCGATCGCCGATGCCGGGCTGGGCGCCTTTGCCTACGGGCTGGATATCCTCGCCGGCGCGATAGGCGACCGCCGTCGCTGGCGCACGATGCCGTGGATGGTATTCGTATTCGGCCTGCTGATCATCCCGCTCGGCGTCGTCAGCGTCTCGTTCATCATCATTCAGCCACCCCTGATCGGCGCACTGTGCACGCTGTGCATCATCCAGGCCGCCGTGACCGTGGTGCTGATTCCCTACTCGGTCGACGAGGTGCTGGCGACGGCCCAGTACCTGCGGCGCGCGAAACTTGCCGGCGAGCCTTTCTGGCGCACCTTCTGGATGGGCGGCCCGGCACTCTCGGAAAACCAGACGCCAGAGCCCGACCTTCCGCAGCCGGCGACAAGCGTGATCAGGGAATTCGTCTCCGGAGGGGTGAACTATCCATGGACGCTCGTGCTCAGCACGACGCTGGGCGCGCTGCTGCTGACTACCCCGCTGATCGCAGACAACGCGCCCCCACTGTATTTCAGCGATCACGTCGCCGGCTGCCTGGTGATCCTTGTCGCAGTAACGGCCATGGCCGAGGTCACGCGAGCGGTGCGCTTCCTCAACGTGCCACTCGGTATCTGGATCGCGGCGTCGCCGTTCCTGCTCGACGGCGGCACGGGCCTCGGTACCACAGTGGATATCGTCGTCGGTCTCGCGCTGGTCGGACTGAGCCTGCCCCGGGGTACACGCAGCAGCGAGCACTACGGCGGCTGGGACCGGGTCATTGTCTGAACTGCTCGACCTGGGAAACCGCGGGCTCGGCCAACCCCGCCATTCTCGCGCTCATGGAAGCGCGTCAATCCGGCGCCGGCAGCAGTCGCCGCAGCGACTCGAAGAACAGGTCCGACTGCTCGCGTTCCCCCTGGACCTGCGCCGCCACCCGGGCTGCCAGTTGCGGATCCACCGGCCGCAGCGGCCGGCCCGTCGCGTGGGCGAGAACCTGGTGCATGCAGGCTCGTTCCAGGTAGTAGAGATCGTCGTAGGCGTGGGCGACGGTGTGGCCGGTCACGATCACGCCGTGATTGGCCAGGAACACGACATCCCTGCCCGCATTGTCGCCCGTCATGGTGCGCGCGATGCGTTCGCCTTCGGCATCGTCTAGCGCCAGGCCGTTGTACTCGGAATCGAGTGCGATGCGACCCATGAAGCGCATCGCGTTCTGGCTCAGCGCGGGATCGGGCCCGACCGCATCCGTCAGGGTGAGCGCGGTGGCATAAGGCATGTGGGTGTGCAGCACGACGGCCCGCTGCGTCAGGCGATGCACCGCGCCATGGATGAACAGCGCCGTGGGCTCCACCCGATGGCGGCCCGCCAGCACATTGCCCCGCACATCGATGAGCACGATGTCGTCCGGGCCGACCTCGCTCCAGTGCATGCCGCGCGGATTGATCAGGTAGCGGTCCTGCCCACCGGGCAGCATCACGCTGAAATGGTTGCAGACGCCCTCTTCCAGCCGGTGGTGGGCGGCCGCGCGAAGCGCGAGGGCAAGGTCTTCGCGCAACTGGCGAACCGCGGGATCGGTGTACTGCGCGTCGTCACCACCGATCTGTCGAAGATGTGTCATCGAGTGCCCTTTTTCCTGCCGGGGATGGGAAGTACAGGGATTCTCGCCGATTGCCGCGAAATCAGTCCCAGGGCGTGGTGCCCGCGAGCACGTGTCGGGCCATTCGCACGACGCGCCTGGTAAAGATCTGCTGGCGTGGATCCTCGGGCGCGGCGCGGCCCACCACCCAGCCGGCCGATGCGAACGTACGCAGCATCAGGAAGAGCGCCAGCCTGCCCTCGGCTTCGTCGGACAGGGCTCGCAGTTCCCGATACCCCGCGACCAGCGATCGGGCGAGCACGGGCAGGTCCGGCTCCTCCAGGCTCTGCGTCAGGGCCGTGCCGAGATCGTAGAGCCGGAAGCCGAAGCCGCTGTCGTCGAAGTCGATCAGTGCGAGCCCATGCGGGCCGGCGATCACGTTCTCCCTGACGTAGTCCGCATGGATCAGGCCGAAATCGGCCCCGTCCGCGCGGTACGCTTCCAGCCGTTCGCGCGCCAGCGTCCGCGCCTGCTCGACAATGCCTCGCTCGGCCGCGCTGAACGCCGGGTTCTCCCAGAACCGGCCCCATCGCGGTGCCTCACCGAGCAGGCCCTCGATATCCCAGGCCGGCCGCTCGAAATCCGCGGGCAATGACAGCGCGTCGGTCGTCTCCTGCACCGACGCGATGAGCCGCCCGAGCGCCCGCATCAGCGCCGCCCGGGCATCGGCGCTTCCGGCAAGCGGCGCTTCGCCCGAGCCGATCGGCCCGCCTTCCAGCCAGCCGACGCAGGACACCGCCCGATCGTCCATCGCCTCCACCAGCGCGCCGGAAAGCGAGGGCACCGGCACCGCCACCGGCAGTCCGCGTTCGGCCAGGGCGCTTGTCCACCACAGCTCCGAGTCGATCGCGGCCCGGCTCTGGTAGCCTGGCCGGTGCAGCCGCAGGGCGACCCGAGTGCCGCCTCGAAGCACGGCATCGAAAACGATGTTCTCGCGCTGCTTCACCAGGCGCGGCGCCCGCTGCGTCCCGCCCCAGTGCTCGAGGGCGCGTTCCGCCAACCCTTGCGCCTGAGCGTCATCCATTCTCACACACGCGTCTCCGCAAGCACGCCCGCGAGGGTCTCGGCAAGCATGTCGGCCTCGGGCCGCGCGAAGGGCATCGGGGGCCGGATCTTCAGGATGTGCTGGTGACGGCCGATCCGGCCCATCAGGACGCCTCTCTGGCGCATCCGTTCCACGACCGCCGCGCAGGATTCCGAGGCCGGCTCGCCGTTGTGCGTCAGCTCCATCGCGAAGAACAACCCCGCACCGCGCACATCGGCAATGAGGGGATGATCGAGCGAATCGAGCAGGGAGAGCATGTACGCGCCGGTCTGCCTGGCATTCTCGACCAGCCCTTCGGCCTCGATCACATCGAGCACCGCCGACGCCGCGGCGCACGAGACCGGATTGCCGCCGAAGGTGTTGAAGTAGCCGAAGGCCTCGCGGAAGGCAGCCATCACGTCGGTCCGCGCCACGACGGCGGCAACCGGATGGCCATTGCCCATCGGCTTGCCCATCGTCACCACATCCGGAGCGAAACCGAGCCGCTGGTGGCCCCAGAAATGGCTGCCGACCCGGCCGAAGCCCGGCTGGACCTCGTCGGCGATGAGCAGGCCACCCGCCTTGCGCACCACCTCGGCGGTCGCGTCGAGGAATCCCGGCCCGACGTCCGGCATGCCCTCGTTCGCGAAGAGCGGGCACAGCATCAGGCCGGCAAAACCATGGCCGGCCTCCTCGAGTTCCGCCACGGCCTGCGCGACGTTCGCCGCAAAGGCCGCCCCCTGGGCCGCCGGGCTGCCGCCGAGCGGTTCGAGCGAATCGGGCGCCGGCACCCGGCGGACATGGGAGGGCCAGCCACCGATCGGCGGGCGCCGGGTGGAGAGCGCGGCCACCGCCGTGGTGTTGCCGTGGTAGGTGTTGTCGGTGGCGATGATGCCGGTCTTGCCGCTCACCGCCTGCGCCATCCGCAGCGCGATGTCGTTGGCCTCCGACCCGGTGCAGACCATGATGACCTGCGAAAGGCCATGATCGAGCGTCGCCGTCAGCCGCTGCGCATAGTCGAGGATGCCCTCGTGAAGATAGCGGGTGTGGGTATTGAGCACGGCCGATTGGCGGCAGATCGCTTCCACCACCCTGGGATGACAGTGCCCGACATGGGCGACGTTGTTGTAGGCATCGAGATAACGTCGTCCCTGGGCGTCCCAGAGCCAGACGCCCTCGCCCCGGACGACATGGACCGGGTCGTCGTAGAAGGTGGGCACGTTGGGCCCCAGCAATCGCGCGCGCCGCTCGACGATATCGGATGTCATTGCCTCGCTGCCTCCAGTGTCATGGCCATGGGATCTGTATCCGATCCTGCGCTGCTTGTCGAATCGGGGGGCGGGAGGCCAGCCGGGGCCGCCGCGTCGAGCCGATGCGCCAAGGGTCGATACGCGGTATATAAGCCGGATGGAGCCACCGCTCGACGATCCGTCCATCCTCCACGCCGACGACGTCGCCCGGGCGCTGGAGACCGATCCCGAGAGTGGCCTGAGCCAGGCCGAGGCCACCCGCCGCCTCGCCCGGGATGGCCCGAACGAGTTGCGCGCGGCGCCGCCGGTTCCTCGCTGGCGGCGCATCCTTGACCAATTCCAGGACCCGTTGATCTACCTCCTCCTGGTGGCGATCGTGATCTCCCTGGCTGCCTGGCTGATCGAGGGCCGGGCCGGCTGGCCCGTCGACGCGATCGTGATCGGCGCCATCGTGCTCCTCAACGGCCTGCTCGGCTACACGCAGGAAGCCCGCGCACGCAACGCCGTGGCGGCCCTGTCACGCATGACGGCGGTCACCTCGGCCGTATTGCGCGACGGCGAGCTGGAGCGGATCCCGAGTGCCGAGCTGGTGCGCGGCGACCTTCTCGTGCTCGGCGAAGGCGATGCCGTCGGAGCCGATTCACGGCTGGTCGAGGCCGCCGCCCTGCATGTCCAGGAGGCTTCGCTCACCGGCGAGAGCGAAGCCGTGCTGAAGGACGAGGCGACCCTGCCCGGCCCGGCGGCGCTCGGCGACCGGCTCGACATGGTCTTCAAGGGGACGGCCGTCGTGCAGGGCACCGGCCGCGCGATCGTCACCGCAACCGGCATGGCGACCCAGATGGGCGCGATCGCCGAGATGCTCGAGACGACCGAGGAAGAGTCGACGCCGCTGCAGAGGGAGGTCGCCCGGATCGGACGGGTGCTCGGCATCGCCGTCATCCTCATCGCGATCATCGTCGTCGCAACGGTGTTCGCGGTTTTCGAGGTGAGCGGTCCCGAGGACGTCATCAGCGTGCTGCTGCTCGGTGTTTCGCTGGCCGTGGCCGCCGTGCCCGAAGGCTTGCCGGCGATCCTGTCCGTCGTGCTCGCCCTCGGCGTGCAGCGGATGGCCAGGCAGAACGCCATCGTCAAGGACCTGTCATCGGTTGAAACGCTGGGATCGGCGTCGGTCATCTGCTCGGACAAGACCGGCACCCTCACGCGCTCGGAGATGACGATAGAGCGCCTGATGACCGCATCGGGGACCGCTCACATCACGGGCGTCGGCTACACCCCGAAGGGCAGCATCGAGGTCGACGGCGCGCCGCTGCAGGACGAGGCCCAGCGCGCCGAGGCGATCCTGGTGCTGAGCGGCGGCAGCCTGGCCGGCAATGCGCGACTGCAGAGAACGGACGACGGCGACTGGCGGATCCAGGGTGACCCGACGGAGGCGGCATTCCTGGTTGCCGAACGCAAGATCGGCGCCCACGAACGGCGCGAGCAACGCTTCGAGCGTATCGGGGAGCTTCCGTTCACGTCCGAACGCAAGATGATGTCCACCATCGAGATCGATCACGATCATGGGGACGAGCGGGTACTGGTCTCCAAGGGTGCGCCGGACGTCCTGCTCGAACGGTGTACGCACGCGCGTGTCGGGCTGGAAGTGGTTCCGCTCGACGAGGAACTGCGCCAACGCGTCCTTGACGATGTCGACGAGCTGACCGATGCCGCGCTGCGCGCGATGGCGGTCGCCTATCGCCCGCTGCGCGATGACGAGGAAATCGGATCCGGGAATGCCGAGGCGCTGGAAAGCGGCCTTGTCCTGGCGGGAAGCGTCGGCATCATCGATCCGCCGCGCGAGGAAGCGGCGCATGCCATCCGCGACGCCCGCCGCGCGGGCATCCGCGTGATCATGATCACGGGGGACCATCCGCGCACGGCAGCGCGAATCGCCAGCGACCTCGGCATCGCGGAAGACGGCACCGAAGCGCTGACGGGCACCGGGATCGACGAACTGGACGATACGGGCTTCGCCGAGGCGCTTCGCCGATTTTCGGTATTCGCCCGCGTGGCCCCGGCCCACAAACTGCGAATCGTCGACGCGCTGCAGGCCGACGGCAGCATCGTGGCCATGACCGGCGACGGCGTCAACGACGCTCCCGCCCTGAAGTCGGCCGACATCGGGGTCGCGATGGGGATCGCCGGGACCGAGGTCACGAAGGAGGCGGCCCGGATGATCCTGGCCGATGACAACTTCGCAACCATCGTGCGGGCCGTGCGCGAGGGCCGAGCGATCTTCGACAACATCCGCAAGTTCCTGCGCTATCTCCTGTCGTCGAACATGGGGGAGGTGCTGACCGTATTCCTGGGCGTCGTGCTGGCCGGCGTGATCGGGCTCAGCGGACCGGAGTCCGGCGGCGCCGTCGTGCTGCCGCTGCTGGCCACGCAGATCCTGTGGATCAACCTCATCACCGATTCCGGCCCGGCGCTGGCCATGGGCGTCGATCCCGTGACCGACGATGTCATGGCGCGCCGGCCGCGCCCCAGGGGCGAGCGGGTCATCGACGCACGGATGGCGGCCGGGGTATTGCGGGTCGGCGCGGTGATGGCCGCGGTCACCCTGCTGACGCTCGACATGTACCTGCCGGGTGGACTGATCGAGGGCACCCACGACGTGGACGGCGCGCGCACGGCCGCGTTCACGACCCTGGTCTTCGCGCAACTGTTCAACTGCTTCAACGCCCGCTCGGAATCGGCGAGCGCGTTCCGCCACATGTTCGTCAATCCGTGGCTGTGGGCAGCGATCGCCCTGTCGGCCCTGCTCCAGGTAGCCGTCGTCCATGTCGGCTTCCTGAACATCGCCTTCGGCACGGTTCCGCTGGCGCCCGACCAGTGGCTGGCCTGCGTGGCGATGGCCAGCGTGGTGCTCTGGCATGAGGAACTGCACAAGCTGCTGGCTCGAACGCTCGGCCGCCGGGCAGCGCATCGAGGTGGCGCCGGCATGTCAAAATAGTGGCGGTGAGATCCCGACCCAAGCCCCCAGGATTCCCTTTCTCCGGTCCGCTGTGCCGGGTCTTGCTGGTTTTCCTGATTGTCGCGCTGCAAGGCTGCAGCGTGCTGCGGGGCAATGGAGGCGAGGAAACCCGAGGGGACGACAGTCCCGTCCAGGCCGGGGACGACACCCCCGCCGAGGCTGGGGACGCCCCCCCCGCCGAGGCCACCGAGAGCGAGCCGGTCTTCCGGGTGAACGTCGTCAGCGAGGACGGCGGCATCGCCCGGCATCTGGAACGCCACCTCGATCTGCAGCGCTACACCCGGTTTCCCGATCTGCAGGCCACCGAGTTCAGGCGCCTGCTGACCGAAGCCGATTCCAATGCCCGCGACCTGCTCGCGGCACTGGGCTACTTCAACCCGGAACTGACGCTGCGCGTGGAAGCGGCCACGGACAGCGCCGCGCCACGCACCATCGTCATCGAAGTGGAGCCCGGTGAGCAGACGAAGGTAGCCAGCCACTCGATCAGCTTCGCCGACCCGATGAACAGCGACCCGAAGGCGGCGGCCCAGCGTGCGCGCATCCTGCAGTCGTGGTCGCTGAAGGAAGGCGATGCCTTCACCCAGCCCGACTGGAACTCGGCCAAGAATGCCGGCCTGCGCGACCTGCAGAAGGAACGCTACCCGACCGCGCGCATCGCCGACAGCCAGGCCGCCATCGATGCCGACCGCAACCGCGCCAGCCTGCGCGTGCACTACGATCCGGGTCCACCCTACCGCTTCGGTGACATCAGGCTCACCGGGGTCGAGCGCTATGACGCCGAGGGCATCAGGAACATCGTGCGCGTTCCCACCGGCACGGATTACAGCGAGGACGACCTGCTCGATGCCCAGCAGCGCCTGGCCGCCAGCGGCTATTTCGACTCCGCCTTCCTGATGCTGGACACTGAAGACAGCGACCCGGAGAACGCCACCGTCATCGCGCAGCTGCGTGAGGCCAAGTACCAGAAGGTGGTGTTCGGCGTCGGGCTGACCACCGACGCCGGGCCGCGCCTGTCGATCGATCATGTGCACAACCAGCTCTGGCCGCTGGGCTGGCGCGCGGTCAGCCGTCTTTCGCTCGATGCCAAGAACCAGACCGCCTCGACGATGTGGACGGACATGCCCAAGCGTTCGGGATGGGCCTGGTTCCTGGGCGCGGGGCTGGAGCGGGCCGAAGTGGGGGATTTCAAGTCCAACTCCCTGTCGCTGCAGGGCGGGCGCTCCAAGAGCGTGGGCCATATCGACCGGCGCTACTACCTGCAGTACGACATGAGCAAGGTCGTGGGTGGCGATGCACCGGGCAGCGCTTCCTCGCTGATGGCCAACTACGGCTGGACGGGGCGCTACTTCAACGACAAGATCAACCCGACCGCCGGCTATGGCCTGGGCGCCGAGGCCGGCGCCGGGTTCACGCTGACGCCGCAACGCGATCCGTTCCTGCGCATGCGCCTGCATGGGCTGCAGTTCTGGCCACTGGGCCAGCGCGACGAGATCGGGCGCCAGAGCCGGCTGGCCCTGCGCGGCGAGCTGGGCGCGGTGATGGCCGACGACGACGCGCAACTGCCCTCGACCCTGCTGTTCCTGACCGGTGGCGACACCACCGTGCGCGGATACGGCTACCGGAGCATCGGCACGCGCTCCATCGCCGACAAGCTCTATGGCGGCCGCTACATGGCGGTAAGCAGCCTGGAATGGCAGCGCCCGATCACGTTCAGGGGCAACCAGAACGACTGGGAGCACACCTTGTTCGTCGACGTGGGCGCGGTCTCCGACGATATCGACGACATGAACTTCCGTACCGGCGTCGGCACGGGCCTGCGCTGGAACAGTCCGGTCGGGCCGATGCAGTTCGACCTGGCCTATGGCCTGAAGGATCACCGGATCCGCCTGCACATGCGGCTGGGCTTTTCCTTCTGATACTTCCGATGGCTGACTCCCCCGCTTCATCCCCTTCGCCCGAGTCCCCTGCCCCGTCGCCTCGCTCGAGTGGCTGGCGCTGGTTCAGGCGCCTGCTGTGGCTGCTGGCGGCGCTGCTGCTGATCCTCGTGCTGGCGCTGGGCGCCCTGCTCTGGTGGGCTTCCAGCGATGGATCCCTGCCCCGCGCCCTGCAACTCGCGCAGAAGTACCTGCCCGAGGACCAGAGCCTGGTCCACGAGGGGGCGAGCGGCTCCATCATGGGCGGTGGCTCCGTGCAGCGCCTGCAATGGGCCATGCCCGGCACCGAGCTGGCCATCGAGCGACTACGGATCGACTGGAGCCTGTCCGAGCTGCTGGGCCGGGCGCTTCATGTGCGCACGCTGCAGGCCGAACGCATCCACCTTCGGCTGAGCCCGCGGCCGGACCGGCCCGAGCCACCCGGCGAGCCGTTCACCATGCCGCAGCGCCTGGGCTTGCCGATCCGGATCACGCTGCCGGTACAGGTGGGGCGCCTCGAGATCGAGACCGTGGCCGAGGACGGCAGCAGCACGGTGCAGGCGCTCGACGACATCGCCGCCCGGTACCGCTACGATGGCGCCCTGCACGAGCTGCAGCTGAGCAGCCTGCGCTATCGGGAAAGCCATGTCCGGGCGGACCTGAAGCTCGATGGCCATGATCTGGGCATCCAGGCCAGGGTCGGGGCCTGGCTGAGCGATTGGGTGCCCGATGCGCCCCTGCGCATGCAGATGCTCCTGCAGGCCGACGGCACGCTGGCGGGGGGCGATGCCGCGCGCATCGACCTGCGACTCGACGCGCGGGAGCGCGGCGCCGATGCCGATCCGGCCACGATCATCGCCGGCCTGCTGCAGGACATGACAGCGGCGGACACACAAGGCGCGGACACACAAGACGCGGACAAGGACGTGGCGGACACACACGCACATGCGACGCAGGCCGGATCACCGGCTGCGATGCTTCACCTGCAGGCCGAGCTGTACCCCTGGCGCGGCCAGCCACTGCAACGGGCCCATGCGCAGCTGGCCCACCTGAACGCCGGGGTATTCCATGCCGCGGCCCCGGTGACCGACCTGCACGGAAGCATCGACATCGAGCCCGATAACGCGCAGGGAGCGGCTTCCTCCCTGGCATCCGCGGCATGGAAGCTGGCCCTCGAGATCGGCAATCGTGCGCCGGGCGCCTGGGATGCCCAGCACCTGCCGGTCGACAGCGTCCAGGCCCGGGCCCGCTATGCGCCCGAGCGCGTCGACATCGAGCAGGCCCGGGTGATGCTGCAAGGCGACCGGCCAGCGGGTCGCATCGACCTGCAGGGCTGGGCGCACCCACAGCAGCTGGACCAGGTCGATCTGCGCCTGGACCTGCATGAACTGGATCTGCAAGCCCTGCTGGCCAGCCTGCCCGAAACCGCGCTCACCGGCACGGCCTCGCTGCGTCCGCTCGATGCCAGCACGAAACCCCCCGCCGACCTGAGCCAGGCGAGCTGGCAGATCGAAGCGGACATCCGCAACGCCGCCACCGGCCTGGTCGACGAACAGCGGCTGCCGCTTTCGCAACTGCTGGCCAGGGTCCGGATCACGCCCGAGCGCTGGACGGCCGAGACCCTGCAGGCGCATCTTGACGATGGTCGCCTGGAGCTGCAGGGCCACTTCGAGCCGCAGACACAGGCGCTCGATGTGCGCGGCGAACTGCAGCAGTTGCCGCTGGTGCGAATCCACAGCGAACTGGCGGCCCAGCAGGTACCCGACCTGAGCGGCACGCTGGCCGCCACCGGACAACTGGACAGCGATGTCGGCTTCGACGTGGACATCAGCAGCCAGGGCGCTGCCACGGAAGCCGGCGACAGCCAGCGCAGCCGCTGGGACGTGCGCGCCATCCAGGCCAGGGGCCGCTGGTCGCCGCAACGGCTCGACATCGAGCGCATGCATCTCGATGCGTTCCAGGCCCGGGTCGATGCCCGCGAGCTGAGCGTGACGCTGCCGGCCGTCGACCGCATCGAGGCCGTCGTCACGGCCACCGCACCCGGGCTCAGCCTCGAGGCCGACGCCGCCATGCAGCAGGCCAGCGGTGGCGGCAAGCTGACGCTGAACGTGGCATCGGCCGAGCAACTGCTGGGCTGGCTGCAGTCCCTGCCGATGCTGGGCGAGGCACTGCCAGCACTCGAGGCCAGCGGCGATGCGCAGGTCACGGCCGACTGGCAAGGGGGCTGGCAGCAATGGTTCGATGGCCTGCAGGACCCCGCGGCGCAACCGGACCTGCGCCTGGACGCGCATGCCCGGAGCGCCGGAATGCGCATCGAGCTGGCTGCCGCCGAGCCCGCGCCAGCAGCGCAGGCAGCCGATGCCGGCGGCGGCGATGCGTCGCCGCAGCAGGCGCCGTCCCCTGCCGTGATCGATGTGCGCAAGCTCGATGCGCGGGTACAGGGCAACCTGGCCGCCGCCACCCTGGCGGTCGAGGGCGACTTCACTGCCAACGGGACGCAGGCCGTACTGGCCACGCGCGCGCAGATGACGCAGACCGGCGCCGCCGGCACGCCGGTCTGGAACATCACGCTGCACGAGCTCGCGGCCGCGGCCACGCTGCCCGAGCAAGAGCAGCCCTGGCGCCTGCAGGTCGACGAAGGCCTGCAGGTCACGGCGCAGGCCGGCGATACGCTGAGCATCGCCACCACCGCGGGACAAGCCACGCTCACGCCGCCGGCAGGCGTCGCCAGGCCGGGCGAGGCGCTGGCGCTGCGCTGGGAGCCGCTGCAATTCTCGCGGGCCGCCGATGGCGCAACCCGCATCCAGTCGCGTGGCCAGCTCGGCGGCCTGGTGCCAGCCTGGGTCGATGCGCTGCTGCCCGAGCAGCCGCCGCTCGAATCGGCGGGCATCCAGTCGTCGCTGATCCTCAGCGGCGACTGGGACATCGACATGGGTGAAGCGCTGCGCCTGCAGGCATCGATCCGGCGCGACAGCGGCGATCTCTGGCTGGGCGAGCCCAGCGCACGGGCCGCCGGCGCGGACATCAACGAGGACACGCGCATCGAGATGGACGACAGCCCGCCCGCGCGTCGCGTAGCCGCCGGGATCAGGAAGCTGGAACTGCTCATGCAGTCCAGCGGCGACGAGGTTAGCGCCCGGCTCGACTGGGATACCGAGCGCGCCGGCCTCGTCCAGGGCCAGGCGCAGACCCGCCTGGTGCGGCAGGCAGGCGGCTGGGCGCTGCCGGACGCTGCCCCGCTGCGCGGACAGGTGCGTGCGCAACTGCAGGACCTGGGCGTCTGGGGCAGCCTGGCGCCACCGGGCTGGCGCATCACCGGGGCGCTGGATGCCGACATCGGCCTCGCCGGCACCGTCCAGGCGCCCGAACTGCAGGGTTCGATCCAGGTCGAGGGCCTGAACCTGCGCTCGGTCCTCGACGGAGTGGACCTGCACGATGGCCGGCTGCGCGCGAGGCTCGATGGGCAACGTCTCGACATCGAAGAGCTGGTGCTGCAAGGGGGAACCGGCAGCGATGCCTACGTGCGCGGCATGAGCGGCAACCGCAGCCAGGCGCCGACCGAGCGTGGCCGGATGATCGCCAGCGGCCACATCGACTGGAGCGGCGTGGCCCATGCCACGGCGCAGGATTCCGGTATCGCAATGGATGTCGACGCCCGGCTGGAGGGCATGCAGGTGCTGGTGCGCCGCGACCGCCAGGTCAGCGTCAGTGGCCAGCTCTCGGCGGGCCTGGACGATGGCCGCCTGCGCGTGCGTGGCGACATCCATGTCGATCGCGCTTCGATCACGCTGCCCGAATCGGGCGCGCCGACCCTGGGCGACGACGTGGTGGTCGTGCGTGCCAGCGATCGCCAGGCCGAAGCGGAGGAGGACGAAGCCCAGGCGCGCGGCGAACTGCAGACCGCCCGGCCCATGGACATGGAGGTCAAGCTGGATCTCGGACGCGATTTCGCCCTGCAGGGCTACGGCATCACCACGCGCCTGCAAGGCGAGCTGACCATTCGCAGTGCCGAAAGCGGCAACGACCCGATCAGCATCGTCGGCGAGATCCGCACCGACGACGGCCGCTTCCGGGCCTGGGGCCAGGCCCTGAACGTGGAAACCGGCGTCGTGATGTTCAACGGCCCCTACAGCAATCCCTCGCTGAATCTTCTGGCCTTGCGCCCCAATATCGACGTTCGTGCGGGCGTACGGGTCACCGGTACCGCGCTGTCACCGCGGGTAACGTTGTACTCCGAGCCACCCCTGCCCGATGCCGAAACACTGTCGTGGGTGGTACTGGGGCGCGCGCCCGGTTCGGGCGGTGGCGATGGCAACGCCATGCAGCAGGCTGCCCTGGGCCTGCTGGCCGGCAATATCGGCGAGGGCCTGGGCTTCGACGAAGTGGGCCTGAGCGAAGGTGGTGTGTCGATCGGCAAGCGCCTGTCCGACCAGCTGTACGTCACCTACGAGGCCGGCATGGCCGGCGCGGCCAGCACGCTGTACATGTTCTACGACATCACCCGCCGCCTGACGGCGCGCGGGCAGACCGGCCGGACCAGTGCGGTGGACCTGATCTATACGATCACGTACGACTGAACGCGCAACCGCGTTCTCGACGCCCTGTCATGCCCTGGTCGCGGCTCGGCTTCCCTCGTTCCTATTTGCCGAAGCGGGCCTTGGCGTCGGCCTCGCACTTGTCCTGGGCGTCACCGGACATCGCCTCGCACTTCTCCATCGCGAGATCGTAGTCGGCCTCGCGCTGCGTCTTCGCGGCATCACGATCGGCTTCCGCCTTTTCCTTGCCGGCTTTCGCCTGAGCTTCGGCCTTCTCCTTGTCTGCCTTGGCTCGCTCCATGCACAGATCCTTGTCGTCGCCCTTCATTGCGTCGCATCGCTCCTTGGCAGCGTCGTAACGCGCATCGATCTGGTCGGCGCTCATCGCCGTGCCAGCCGGGGCAGTAGTCTGGGCATGTACTGGGGCGGCCACGGTACCGAGGCACAGGGCGAGGCCGGCGAGCAGGTTCAGGTAGCGATTCATCATTGCTTCTCCACAAGGGATAGGGGCAACGATGAAGCAAGGAGGGTGCCCAACGAGACGCGGCGCAGGCAAGGACGAGGATACGTCGCCGAAGAGGCCCTGTTCGATTACCAAGGCTGGCTCCTGCCGGGTCATCACCGTGTTCGGAGCCAGCGGACAAGCCATCCTATCTGTCGACCTTGCCGGGTAGCGACAGGTCACCCGAGGCGACCTTGAAGACGTCGACAACGCACAGCAGCGGGTTGTGCACGCTTTCGTTGACGCGCAGCGCGGCCGTCACGCCGTCGAAGGCGCCCGACTCGACCGCGCTGATGTCGTCGAAGGGCACGCGCACTTCGACGGTCTCGTCACTGAACGTCGGCGACCAGCCCGGGCTGTCGATCAGGATCGGCAGGCCCGGCCAGGTCCTGGGCAAGCGCGGCTTCGTGCCTTCGGGGATGTCCACCACCTTCAGGGCATCCGGTCCGCATGCCGCATCGGGCTGCAGGACCACCCAGTGCGAGTGCCAGACATCGCCGTCGTTGTCGAGCCTGCCGTCCCCGTTCTCGTCGAACAGCGGCGTGTCGTCGAAATCGGGATGCGAGGTGACCGCGAAGGCGAGGATGCCGGCCTTCGGTTCGAAACCGATCACCGAGGGGTCCAGGCTGGTCGGCCAGACATAGGAGAACACCGAGCTGCCGGCGAGCTGGCCGGACCTGGCCGGACGGCTGGCGCCGGCCTTGCCCGAAACCGCCATGTGGAAGACGGCGATGTTGCCTTCGGTGAAGATCCGGGTGTGGATGATGTCGAAGGGCGGCTTGACGGCCTGGCTCGTCGGCGTGGCGATGCCACCGTGGTGGGCGTCGCCGTGGCGGGCGTCGCCATGGGCGAGCGCTACGCCGGTCCAGCCGGCCAGCACCGACGCGAGAAGGACGGAAAGCTTCAGCGATTTCATGTTCTGCCTCTTCCATTGAGTACTTGGGTGGGAGACAGTTTGCGCAATCGGGATGTATGCTATGGATCAAATAATTCGGAAATTCAACCATTTCGTACACATGGCCGCCACCGATCCCATCGACCGACTCTCGGGCATCCTCGAGCGCTTCCGGGTGCGGGCCCAGTTGCACTACAGCGGCGCCATGTGCGGGCTCGAGCACTTCGACGCCTGCGAAGGTCACGGCTACCTGCATGTCCTGCGCCGCGGCCGGCTGGAGGTGAGCCATCCGGGTGCGCGCGATGTACCCGAGTCGCTGCATTTCAACGAACCCACGCTGCTGCTCTACCCACGACCCTTTACCCATCGCTTCCGCAATCCTCCCTCGGAGGGTTCCGACTTCACCTGCGCCCGACTCCACTTCGAGGGCGGCGCGTACCGTCCGCTGGCGCGAGCGTTGCCGTCCTTCATCGCACTGCCGCTGGCGCGCGTAACGGGACTGGACCTCGCGCTCGAACTGCTGTTCTCGGAAACCGACCGGGTGCGCTGCGGCCAGCGGCTGCTGGCCGACCGGCTCTTCGAAGTGGTCGTGATCCAGCTGTTGCGCTGGCTGCTCGACCATCCCCAGGAAGCCGGCGTGCGCCCGGGCTTCATCACCGGCCTGTCGGACCCGCGGCTGGCCCGCGCCCTGGTCGCCATGCACGACGCGCCGGGCGAGCCTTGGCCGCTCGAGCGGATGGCCGAAAAGGCCGGCATGTCCCGCACGGCGTTCGCCAATGCCTTCCGGGATGTGGTGGGCCAGACCCCGGCCGACTACCTGGCCGACTGGCGCATGGCGCTCGCGCAAGGCCGGCTGCGCGAAGGCCGGCCGATCAAGCTCCTGGCTGATGAGCTCGGCTATGCGAACCCTTCGGCGCTCTCGCGCGCGTTCGCGGCCAGGGTCGGCATGTCGCCGCGCGACTGGCTGGCGAAGGCATCGACGGGAACGGATGCCTGATCCGGACCGAAGCCGAACACCATGACCCCGGACCACGATCCCGTCCTCTCCGATCGCGCCCTGCGGTTCGATCGCGATCATTCCCGCATGTTGCGCGCCCTGGCGTACCGCATGCTCTGTTCGAGAACAGAAGCCAAGGACATCGTCCAGGAAGCATGACATCCCTCTTCAAGGAACACCACATGACGATCTCCACACCCCGCCCCCGCCTCGACCTCTCCGAACAGGTGCCGGAGCTGCTCAAGCGGCTCGCCGGCTTCGGCCAGGCCATCGGCGCCAGCGGCGAATTCGACGAAACGCTGGCATTGCTCGTGGAAGTGCGCGCGTCGCAACTCAATGGCTGCTCGTTCTGCCTCGACATGCACGTCAAGCAGGTGAACCGCCCCGGTTTTCCCGGAGGCTCGTTGGTTTGAGTCACGCCATGACGGCGGACCCGGTGAATTGCGCATAGTAGGCTTGCTCGGCCTCGACCGGCGGGATGTTGCCGATGGACTCCAT
>Ga0172382_10000279_pt1 | contig 94444 bp, 80 predicted proteins | sample Leawel138RmetaG_FD_122245 | JGI IMG/M metagenome (GOLD analysis project Ga0172382, IMG submission 122245) | Leachate microbial communities from a municipal landfill in Southern Ontario, Canada - Leachate well 138R metaG | ecosystem: Engineered > Solid waste > Landfill > Unclassified | place... | reverse complement strand
TGAAGCCAAAGCGTTGACCCGCCTGCACCGAATTTTCGGCGCTGACGTAACAAACAATCCGCCGCGCCACCAGCCCCGCAACCTGCACTACGGTCACATCGCGCCCCGTCGCTGTTTTCACCCACAGGGCGTTACGCTCGTTTTCCAACGAAGCTTTATCCAGCGCCGCATTAAAAAAGCGGCCCGGGAAATACCAAATTTTTTGTATCTGCCCCTGCACGGGCATTCGGTTCACATGCACGTCAAAGACATTCATAAATATACTGATCTTGAGCGCCGGACGCGACAGATAGGGATCTTCCACCTGCTCAATGGCAATGACTTTGCCATCCGCCGGACACAGCACCGACTGCTCCGACATTTCGGGCAAGGGTCGCTTTGGATCGCGAAAAAATTGCAGGCTGAACAAAAAAAGTAGCCAAAACAGCGCCGGCAGGAGCAGCCACCAACCCTTCAGAAAAATTTGCAGGATGATCGCGACCACCAAAAACAGACCCAGAAAAGGCCAGCCTTCGCGCGCTAGAACAGGATAGGGATAGTCAGTTTTCATGGGCGGAGCGTATCAGGAGCGGACGCATGAGAAAAGAGCGGAATAACCACAGACTCCAGAGTCTGTGGCACATCCGCCCTGCCCCGATGGGTAAAATCGGACGATCGCCGATTTTAATTCCGCGAACGATCCACAATTCGATTCTGACCAATCCAGGTCATCATGGAGCGCAGCTTGTTACCCACCACTTCAATGGGATGCTCTGCACCAATACGGCGCATGGCCTGCATGGTCGCTTTGCCCGCCTGATTCTCCAGAATAAACTCTTTGGCAAACTGCCCCGTCTGAATTTCCGTCAAAATTTTCTTCATTTCTGCTTTGGTTTCGGCGTTGACCACGCGGGGACCACGGGTAAGATCGCCATATTCTGCGGTATTGGAGATGGAATAGCGCATATTGGCAATCCCGCCTTCGTACATCAGATCAACAATCAGTTTCAGTTCATGCATGCACTCAAAGTAGGCCATTTCTGGGGCATAACCCGCTTCCACCAAAGTCTCAAAACCGGCCTGCACCAGCGCCGTAGCCCCTCCACAGAGGACCGCCTGCTCGCCAAACAAATCCGTCTCAGTCTCTTCCCGAAAGCTGGTTTCGATCACACCGGCACGCGTACCCCCGTTCGCCTTGGCGTAGGCCAGGGCAATATTGGTGGCATTACCACTGGCATCTTGATGCACCGCAATCAGGCTGGGTACCCCTCCGCCCTGTGTATAGGTGGAGCGCACCAGATGACCGGGGCCTTTGGGAGCCACCAAGAAGCAATCAAGATCAGCACGCGGATGAATCTGACCGAAATGCACATTAAAGCCGTGCGCAAACACTAACGCTGCGCCCTGCTTAATTTTCGGGGCGATTTCATCGCGATACAGGGCCGCCTGACCTTCGTCAGGGGTGAGGATCATGACCACGTCGGCAGCGGCTACGGCCTCTCCCACTTCTTTCACTTCCAGGCCCGCTTTAGCAGCCTTCTCCCAAGAGGTGGAATCTTTACGTAAGCCGACCACGACACTCACGCCGGAGTCTTTAAGATTCAGGGCATGCGCATGTCCTTGGGAGCCGTAACCAATAATGGCCACTTTCTTTTTCTGGATCAGGCCAAGATCGGCATCATTATCGTAATAAACCTTCATGTCAAACCTCGTAATGTATTGTTAAGTGATTGTAATAAATTGACTATATTTAAATAGCCTTGGCACCACGACTGATGGCACTGGCGCCACTGCGGACCACCTCAATGACCATACCAGGGTCCAAGGCGTGAATAAAAGCGTCGAGCTTGTCACCAGGCCCGGTTAATTCAATGGTGTAAGAACGATCCGTGACATCAATAATCCGACCCCGAAAAATATCGGAAAGGCGTTTGACTTCTTCCCGATCCGGCCCGACCGCATGCACTTTGATCAGCATCAGCTCGCGCTCAATATGCGGACCTTCCGTCAAATCATGCACTCGAATGACTTCCACCAACTTGTTGAGCTGTTTGAGAACCTGCTCCATGATTTCTTCAGAGCCATTGGTCGCGACGGTCATTCGCGAAATACTGGCATCGTGGGTGGGAGCCACGGTCATGGCTTCGATGTTATAGCCCCGCGCCGAGAACAAACCCGCCACCCGCGACAAGGCACCCGCTTCGTTTTCCAATAGGATAGAAATAATATGGCGCATCATTACACCAGAATCATTTCAGAAAGGGCTGCGCCAGCAGGAACCATGGGGTACACGTTTTCCTTGGCGTCCACTTGGAAATCCATAAAGACCATCCGATCCTTGAGGCGCAAAGCTTCCCGAATCACCGGCTCGACATCGGCCGGCGTTTCAGCACGCAAACCAATATGCCCGTAGGCTTCGGCCAGCTTCACAAAATCTGGCAATGCGTCCACGTAACTCATGGCATAACGATCCTCATAGAAAAACTCCTGCCATTGCCGCACCATACCCAGATAATGATTATTGAGACAGGCCACCTTTAACGGTAACTGATATTGCTGGCAGGTAGAAAGCTCCTGAATATTCATTTGGATGCTACCATCTCCCGTAATACACACCACCGTCGCATCCGGTTCGGCCACCTGTGCGCCCATGGCGGCAGGCAACCCAAAACCCATAGTACCCAGACCACCGCTATTGACCCAGCGCCGAGGCTTATCAAAGCCATAAAACTGGGCCGCCCACATCTGATGCTGTCCCACATCTGAGGTGACGATGGCATTACCGGCGGTCAATTCAAACAATTTCTGCACCACAAATTGCGGTTTGATAATCCGTTCGTCCTGCTTGTAGCTGAGGCAATCCCGCCGCCGCCATTCTTCAATCTGCGCCCACCACGCGGCTAAGGCTTGGGGATCGTTGCGGTGCTCTGACTCCTGCAAAACGGCATTCATTTCCAGCAATACCTGCTGCAAATCGCCTACGATAGGGACATCCACACGCACGTTTTTGGAAATAGAAGAAGGGTCTACATCCACATGGACAATTTTGGCATGAGGCGCAAATTTAGCGAGGTTACCGGTCACCCGATCATCAAAACGAGCGCCCAAGGCGACCAGCACATCACAGTGCTGCACGGCCATATTGGCTTCGTAAGTACCGTGCATCCCCAACATCCCCACAAACTGCCGATCCGAAGCCGGGTAAGCACCCAGCCCCATCAACGTATTGGTAATCGGCGCGCCCAGACTCTGCACCAACTTACGCAGCTCCGCCGAAGCGTTGCCGAGAATAACTCCTCCACCCGTGTAGAACATCGGCCGCTGCGCACTGGTAATGAGTTGCATCGCCTTACGAACCTGACCGGGATGCCCCTTCAAGGTCGGCTTGTACGAGCGCAGCGCGACCTTTTCCGGATAATGATAAGCCGCCTTATGGGCCGTCACATCTTTAGGAATATCCACCAGCACCGGACCAGGACGCCCGGAAGCCGCCAGATAAAACGCGGTCTTCAGGGTACTAGCCAGATCCTTGATATCTTTCACTAGAAAATTGTGCTTGGTACAGGGGCGGGTGATACCCACCGTATCCACTTCCTGAAAAGCGTCATTGCCTATCAAGGCTACCGGCACCTGCCCGCTGATGACCACCAACGGCACCGAATCCATGTAAGCCGTAGCAATGCCCGTAACCGCATTGGTCGCGCCCGGTCCACTGGTCACCAAGGCCACGCCCACCTTGCCGGTCACCCGGGAATAAGCATCTGCCGCATGTACCGCCGCCTGTTCATGGCGCACCAGAATGTGCTGTACGGCCTCCTGCTTATCCAGTGCATCGTAAATATACAGCACCGCACCGCCCGGATACCCAAACACATACTCGACACCCTCATCACGCAGGGCACGGACTACAATCTCTGCACCCGTCAGATCCTCAGTTTCCAGTTCTGGGCTCAGGCGATCTTGCGTAGTCGTCGGGGACGTCATCGTCATACTCCTCAGGGAATAAAGTATCAGCCCAAAAAGCTAGACATTTTTGCCCGGAAGGTCAAATAAAAAAGCCTTGGCGTAGATTGCCTGGCTTCTATGGCTGAAGACTCAACTGCGTTGATGCAAGGTTTCCAGATAGTCGCGTGCCTTGCTGACCAGCGCTTCCGGCAGCCCGCGTTTGGCCGCAATCACCAGCCCCAAAGAACGACCAGGAACACCAATCTGCAGTTCATAAGTGGGTTCCAGGCGCTCATGATCAAAGCGCATGGAGGCATTGCGCAGGCAGTGATGACTGTCCGCAAAAGCCTTGAGCGGCGTCAGATGGGTGGTCACCATACCACGCACACCCCGGTCTGCCAGATGATCCAGCACCGCCATGGCCAAGGCTGCGCCTTCCTCAGGATCGGTACCCGTACCCAGTTCATCGAGCAGAATCAGGGTGTGGTCGTCAGCATCGGCGAGCAGTCTTTTGAGCACCTCGACATGTCCTGAATATGTCGAAAGTTCGAAGGCGACGCTTTGCGGATCGCCCATATCCACAAAAATCCGCGTAAAATTTCCCACTACCGCACGCCCCGCCACCGGTACATGCAAACCACAATGCGCCATGACCGTCAGCAGCCCTACCGTCTTCAGAGAAACACTCTTGCCGCCGGTATTGGGTCCGGTCACTACCAATATCGGGCATTCTGCATCAATTTTAACGGATAGCGGCTTGGGCTGCGGACCGCGTTTTTCGGCAAAGGCCAGAATCAGTTGCGGATGATAGGCTTCTTCCAGAATGAGCATCGGCTCATTCACCATCTCTGCGGCTTTCGCGTGCAGATGAATGGACAACTGGGCACCGGCAACCGCCAGATCCAGCCAGGTGAGGGATTCTACCAACTGCTGCAACCCCGTCAGACGCTCGCGCCCTTCATCACTGAGCGCGCGAAGAATAGCTTGGTTTTCTTGCTCAATACTACCGGCGATTTTTTCAAGACGGTTATTGCCAGCCACCAGCTCCATGGGCTCGACCAGATACCCATGTCCGCCCGGGCCTGTTCCCCGGCGCACGCCGCGAATCTGATCCGTGGCTCCATCGGGCAAATGCACGCAGGCACGTTGCCCCGACCAGTGAATTTTAGCGCCAGCAACCTGCAAATGACTTTGCAGAGCCTTCTGAATTTGTTCGCGTTCGCTTTTCAGTTCACCATGAAGTTGCCGCAAGATGGCATTACCGTCTTCCCGAACACTGCCATTGGGCATCAGTACGGCATCAATTTTGGGCAACAAATCGGCGGCCGCATCCAGACGATCTGGTCCGGTGGGGAGGAGTGCGGGACGTTTTTCGACATAGGGCCGCAACTGCTCCCCCACGCGCAGCACCAGCGCCAGATTACGAAAAGCCGTTCCAGCCAACGCCGCTCCGGGGCTGGCTACCTGACGGATAGCCGCCCGCACATCGGGTAGTTCCGGCAGGACTGGGCCTTCGCCCGATTCCAGCCCGATGCGCGCCGCTGTAATCGCATCCTGCAATTGTCGGGCGACGCCTACTGTCGGGGCAGGCGCCAGATTACGGGCGGCATCTGCGCCAAAGGGCGTCGCGCAAAGTTTTTCAAGTAAACGGCGAATACCCTCAAATTCTAGGGGCTTGAGGTCGGCTTCCATGGATTCTCCTCAGTTCAATTTTGCCAAGGGTACAAAAGCCAGGGCGATAATACCAACCGGATCAGCCTGAAGTCAGTTCCCGCCACCAGCGCTTACGTCCCTCGGGTACCACCACCGCTCCCAGATCATCAGGGGGCATGCGCGACAAAATCCAGCCTGCCGGAACCAGTTTACCACTGCTCCCACAAGAAGATCCGAGATTATTGGGATCGTAAATTTTAACCAAGCGCGGCTGATCAACGTCATCCACATAGACAATCCCCAAATATTTCTCTTTATGGTCATGATGGAGCAACGCACTGATGGCCCTCAAACGCTTACCAAAAGAAGCCGCATCCAGCGCTGCATGGGGATAGTCCACGCCGACAAAGTAGACATACCAACCGTTATCCGCCTGTTCTGTTAACCTGTCCACAAAACTATCCCAACGCGACCAGTCCTTAATACCCCATAACATGCCCTGATAAACCTGCGAAAACTCCGACATTACACTTCCTCCACCTTGCCCTGAAAACTGACCAACACCTGACGATTGAGCGGCTTGCTGCGATGTTCGAACAAAAACACGCCCTGCCAAACCCCCAAGGCGGCGCGCCCCTCTCGCACCGGTATGACCAGACTGTTCTGGGTCAGAACACTGCGCAAGTGTGCAGACATATCATCAGGCCCTTCGTTTCGATGGCGAAAACGCGGATCACCGTCGGGCACCATCCGCAGAAAATAGTCGAGAATATCCGCTTGCACATCGGGGTCCGCATTTTCCTGCAAGAGCAGACTGGCGGAGGTGTGTGGCACAAACACGTTCAACCATCCCTCCTGAGCTTTTATTTCTTCTAACCAGCGCTGAATGCGATCGGTAAGCTCGTGCAGTCCACGTCCTCCAGCATTCACCCGCCAATCCTGACTAAAGTGCTGCATACTCATCGTCCTCCTTTACCCCCGCGCCGGGCCCGAAAAAAATCCCGTAACAGTTCGGCTGACTGCTCCGCCATAACTCCCCCTTGCACCTGAATACGATGGTTAAACCGTGGATCATCCAACAAATGATAAAGACTGCTCACCGCACCCGCTTTAGGATCTGCTGCGCCATATACCACACGCGCTATTCGTGCATGGAGCATGGCACCCACACACATCACACAAGGCTCCAGAGTCACGTAAAGGGTAGTTCCGGTCAGACGATAATTCTCAATCTGCCGAGCCGCCAATCTTAATACCCGCATTTCAGCATGGGCACTGGGGTCGTGGTCAACAATGGGCGTGTTATGCGCCACCGCCAGTAAATTTCCCTCGACATCCACCAGCACCGCACCCACCGGCACCTCGCCAGCGACCACCGCGCACTGCGCAGTCTCCAGAGCCAGAGTCATCCAATGTATATCGGCATGTAATTGCGTATCCACCATCAAAGTCATTTTCTCAAAAAGTCCTCCGGTCATCATCGCGTGACAAAAGCATTCCTCCTAGAACACGCCGATCATTGATTGTAACTATTTTTAACGACATGTGCCTTGACAGAATCGGGAATGCTGCTAATTTCCCTTGCAAGTTGCTAAAATGACTGTTGCCTTATGACCAGTGTTGCTTTTTTGGTAAATCTAATGCAGGTATTCTTCGTCAAAACATAAAAAAGGAATAAACGTGCTGCGCATACCAAGTTCTCCTTTGCTGGGCCTGGATATCAGCTCCGATGCTGTAAAACTCGTTTCCTTGGCACTAAACCGTGGAAAACTGCGGGTGGAGCACGCCGATTCCGAAGCGTTACCGCCCGGCGCGGTCAGTGATCGCGATATTCAGGATACAGAAGCCGTTTCTCGAGCCTTAAGAACCATCTTGGAGCGCTCACGTATTCGCACCAAAGCGGTAGCAACCGCGTTACCCGCCAACATGGCTATTGTTAAGGTCATTTCGCTGCCTGCGGATCTTGATGAGGTGGGCATTGAAGAACAAATTCGCTATGAAGGCAGCCAGTACATTCCCTACAGTATTGATGCGGTTAATTTTGATTTTTCCATCCTCGGCCCAGACGATACGCGTCGGGGCTATAACCATGTCCTGCTGGTCGCCTGCAAAAAAGAAGCGGTAGAAGACCGCGCGGCCGTCTTGGAGGAAGTAGGACTCAAACCCAAAATCATTGATGTCAAACCTTTTGCGCTCTGGGTACTACATCAGCATTTGGCAGAATCCATAACGACCGCACAACCCATGAACGGCAAAGGGATTGTTCTCGTAGAAATCGGAACCATCACTACCAATATTTATGTATTTCAGGACGCACATCCGGTGTACTCTCGGGAACATAACTTTGGTTTGGGTCGACTCATTGAAGAAATTCAGCGGCGTTACAGTCTGGACAGCACCGACGCCCAACGAATGGAACGCTTTGGAGGACTTCCTCCCGAATATGAAAAAGACGTCCTCCAGCCTTTTGCCCGCAACATGGCTCAAGAACTCTTTCGCTCCCTAGATTTTTTTCAGGCGAGTATGCCCGATGTACCCACGGGAGCCGTTCACTTGTTCGGCGTAGGCGCAAAAATTCCGCAATTAGCCGAACAGTTGCGCCAGCTCGTCAACTTTCCGGTATTTGTGCCTGATCCTTTTGCGGGCATGGATATATCGCCGCAAATCAGTCGCCGTTTCGTAGATTCCGACCGCTCATCACTGGCTGTGGCTTGTGGCCTCGCCCTACGGAGGATTCCGGCATGATCCGTATCAACCTCCTCCCCTATCGCGAAGCACGTCGCGCCCAACGTAGTCAGCTCCTAGCTGCTGCATTGATCGGTATTCTGCTGCTCGCTGCGCTTTTCTATTATGGGATATACAGCATTTTCAGTGCACGAGTCACCGCCGAAAAAGAAAAAGTAAACTATCTGCAGGGGGTCACCACGCAACTGGACACAAAAATTGCGTCCATTGCCGACCTTCGCAAAAAACGCGATGAGCTCCTAGCCCGCGAAGGCATCATTACCAACCTGCAGGACAAAAGAGACATGGTCGTTCGCGTATTTAATACGCTGGCCAGCGTCACGCCAAACGGCGTATTTCTGACCGGGCTCCAACAAACCGGCGATTCCGTCACTGTCAACGGCTTCGCCGAGGCCAATGATCAGGTAGCGGATTTTATGCGCAAACTTCAGGCTTCCAAAATTTTTGCAGATCCGCAACTCAACATCATCAGCAAGGCCAAACTCGGCGGCGAGGATGTCGGTCAATTCACGCTGCAAATGCAAATCCGCAAACCCACCGCCCCGAATAAAAGTGGTGCAGCGCTCGATCATCAGGAGGCCCAGTCGTGACTTTCGACGAAATACGCAATCTACAAGTAGATGATATCATTCGCTGGCCTCTGAAAACCAAACTGATCGCTATTGCCATCATTATTGTTATTCTTGGTATTATTGTGTGGTTTGAGTTCATTTCTCCCGAGAATGATCAGTACGATGCGTTGCACACCCAAGAAGAAAGCCTGAAAATTCAGATACGACAAAAACAGTTACTGGCGGCCTCCTTGCCTGCGTATCAAGCGCAAATCAAGGAAATGAACATCCGCTTTCAAAAGTTTCTGGAGCAGTTACCCAATCGCACCCAGATTCCTTCACTTTTAGACGATGTGACCTTGGCCGGACGTAGTCGCGGACTGGATTTTGAGCTGTTCCAGCCTACTGCTGAAATTAATAAAAATTTTTACGCGGAAATACCTGTTAATCTCAAGGTAGTCGGTACTTACAATGATATTGGACAATTTGCGGCGGCGGTTGCGGCCATGCCGAGAATTGTCACGATGAGTAATATTCACATCACGCGCGTAGCCAACACGGGCGCGACACCTGCCGCCAAGGCTCTGGCCGCGCAGCAACTGACTATGCAATGCACGGCGACCACCTATCGCTACCTCGACAGTAGCGATCACGCCAGCGATAAACAGGGGGGGCAGCCATGAGCTTCGACCAATCCATTTTTTCGCGGAAACGCTTACTAACCATCATCACCCTCTGTGCGGGTATTTCGCTATTAAACGGCTGCTCAGATAACGACAATCTTAATCATCTTCAAGCCTTTGTCGCGGATGGTCCCAAGACGAATACGCAGATCAAACCCTTGCCGAAAACTCCCGAGTATCATCCCACCGCCTATAACAACGTCAGAGATCGCGATCCTTTTACCAGCTTTTCTGAAATAATGCTTCGTAAAGAGGCTGCTGCGGACAGTAACGGACCCCAGCCGCTCAGCCACGGTCCCATTCAGCCGCTCGAAAAATATGCGCTATCGAGCCTCAGCATTACCGGCATCGTGCGTGCCAGCGACGGTCAACTGTGGGCGGTTGTACTGGCACCGAACGCCAAAATCTATCGAGCGACCATTGGGAGTTATATTGGCACACACAACGGACGTATCATCGGAATTGATGACAGCACCACCAAACAGTCTGTAACTATTGAGCAATATCTGCCCAACGCTTTTGGTGGCTTCAAAAAACAACAGACTGTCTTACACATGCAAAGTGGTACTTAAAACATGACGTGCCTGACCCCAAAGAATACAGAGGAATGCCAAAAAATGAGCACAGCCAACATTGCCCGTCTCCATCGTCGCGCTCAGCAGCCATTGCCGCAACCCTTCCGGATACGCCCCGCCACGGCAGCCATTCTCGCGGCAGCCCTCTGCCTGACTTCAGGCACGGCTTGGGCCGAAAGTCTCATCAGCGGTATAACGCCGACCACCGATCAGCACGGCACCGCTTTTATCATTCACAGCGACAGCCGGCCCGCCTATGATGTCAACAGTTTGAATGGTGGTTATCGGGTGCAAATTGATTTCACCGACGCGCACTTTCTGCCCTCAGTGGGCACCGTGACCGGAGCGGGTGCGGTAGAAAATGTTTTGACGGAAAACGATGGGCACAACGCCCGCCTAGAACTGCTGTTGAAATCACCACAAGCGGTTATGGTGCAGCCTACCGTCGACGGCTACCGCCTGGCGCTGATCAGCAGCGGCCCGACGGCGCCAGCTGCAGCACCGACGCCCGCTAGTCAATCGGCAACACCCGTAAGTACAGTGACCACCCCTACTAGCACTCAGCAGGCTTTGGTTCCCGCTCTAGCGTCTGGAACGCAGATTAACGATCTGAATTTCAAACGCGGTAAAAATGGCGGCGGCATTCTGAATTTGTCTATTGCTGGCGAACAGCCCCAGATGAACGTAACCCGTGAAAATGGGCGGCTGGTCGTAGAATTGAAAAATACGAGCATACCCGCCAGTTATACGCACCGCTTTGGGGTGACTCAGTTTGGTACGCCCGTGCAGTACATTGACAGTTACCCGCTGGGACGCGCAACGCGTTTGGTATTCGATATCAACGGCCCTTATGAATATTCGGCCTATCAGCTTGGGCAGCACACGATCATTGACGTGCACCCCAAAACCAAAGCCGCTGCCAATAATCCTGATGCTGGCGCTCGCCTGAGCATGGATTTCCAGAATATCAGCGTGCGTGACGCCATTCAGGTCATTGCCGACTTTACCCATCAAAATATTGTGGTTTCCAATAATGTGACCGGCAGTCTCTCCATTCGTCTGAAAAACGAGCCTTGGGAACAAGCTTTAAAAGTCATCCTCGAATCTCAAGGCTTGGCCGTGAAGCACATCGGCAACATTCTCTGGGTCGCTCCTGCCGATCAAATCACGAGCCAAGAACAGGCCGAGCTCAAGGCCGATGCCAGTAAGCGCAAACTCGAACCCTTAGAAACTCAACTCATTCAGATTAAATACGCCAAAGCTGCTGATATTGCTTCCCTCTTACAGGGCTTCGATCAAAACAAAGGACCGGGTATTGGTGGGGATGATCAGGGCATGAATAGTTACCAGCAGCAGTCCATCGCCAATGCGCTGGGTCTGCCAAAATCCAGCGTCATTGGGAACTCCCTGCTGGGCCCACGTGGGACCGTGGCCGTGGTTACCCGTACCAATAGTCTGCTGGTACGTGACACGCCCCGTGATCTCGAAAACATCAAAAAACTCATTGCCAAAATCGACAAACCCGTACCCCAAGTTTTGATTGAAGCGCGTATTGTGCAGATCACCACCAGCGCCGCCCATTCTCTGGGCGTCAACTGGGGCGGCACTTATACCTCTGGGGGTGCTGGCGGCGTCGTCAACCTCTCAGGCACCGGCGCGACGGGCACCACCAACACGCAGGGCGGCGCTTATCCTATTTCTGGCGGCACGGGGACTTCGACCACCGGAACAGGCTTCACGGTACCAGCGCTCGCCAATCTCGCTGCTTCCAATGCAGGTACTGCACTGGCGAGCACCTCTCCGGCTTCCTTGGGTTTTGCTCTCGGCACGGCGGCAGGAAATCGGATTCTCGACCTACAACTCCAGGCTCTGCAGGTGGATAACCGCGCCAAGATTATTTCCAGTCCGAAGGTGCTCACCCAGGACAACGAAAAAGCGGTCATTGAACAGGGCCAGGAAATCCCCTATCAACAATCTACCAGCAGCGGTGCTACATCGGTGTCTTTCAAAAAAGCCGAACTCAGCCTCGACGTGACTCCGCACATTTCACCCAATGGTAAAATCACCTTGGAAGTGGATGCCCAAAACAACCAGCCTAACTACTCCGACGCGCTGCCTTCGGGAATCCCCATCCAAACCCAGCAAGTCAAAACCAAGTTGCTGGTCAATAACGGGCAAACCGTGGTCATTGGCGGTATCTACACCGACACCACCAATCACAATTTGACGGGCGTTCCCCTATTGCAGGATATTCCCCTCTTGGGCTGGCTGTTCAAAAGCAAGGTCGAAAGTGTGGCGAAGACTGAACTACTGGTGTTCATTACGCCCAAGGTCATCGGTGGCGATGCCCCGGATGGTCTGGCGGGTGCCGACGGTGATGCCGACCTCGGACAATGACCGGTAGTATTGTCCTGATCGGTCCTATGGGATCGGGTAAATCCACCATCGGGCGGCTACTGGCTGCCCGCTTGCGTCTACCTTATGTGGATAGTGATCACCTGATTGTCAGCCACACTGGGGTCGATGTACCCACGATTTTTGAGATAGAAGGCGAAGCGGGCTTCCGAGAACGCGAACGCAAAGTCATTGCCGATCTCGCAGAAATGCAATCTGATATTGTTCTGGCGACCGGGGGTGGAGCGATTTTGGACCCCGGCAATCGCACCCACTTGCGCAATTTGGGGCAGGTTATATACCTAGATGTCAGCGTCGAAGAGCAAATGAAGCGGGTCCGTCATGATCGTAATCGTCCCCTCTTGCAAAACACGGATCTCGAAGCGCGCTTGCAAAGCCTGGCCACGCAACGGAATGCGCTGTACCGGCAAACCGCACATTGGCGCGTCGCTGGCGACGGCTTACGTTCCGATCAGGTTCTGCGCCGTATTCTGCGACATTTGCAAACCCGCTGATCTACCCCACAAACACCGCACTCCGACCCTGCCTTGGCCAGAATCTGCTGCCGCCCCTCTTGCCTGATGCACCAAGAACCTCAACAATGGACCATAAACCCGCCCAGAAGAGCACAGAAATTATGCACAGTCTTCGCGTAGATCTTGGTCAACGCAGTTATTCTATTCATATCGGCAGCGGTATTCTGGCTGACCCTACCCTGTTCGCGCCCGCCCTCAGCAAGGGGCCTGTGGCCATCATCACCGATACCCATGTGGCGCCCCTCTACCTAGAAGCTCTGCAAAAAACGCTGACTGCGCTGCAAAAAGACCAAATCGTCATCGTCCTTCCGGCGGGCGAAGCCAGTAAGTCTCTGGATAATATTCAGGAGATTAGCGGCCGCCTGCTGGCTGCGGGCTACGGTCGGGATTGCACCCTCTGCGCTTTGGGTGGCGGCGTCGTCGGGGATATTACCGGCTTTGCGGCGGCGGTGTATCAACGTGGGGTGTCTTGTATTCAGGTACCGACCACGCTGCTCGCCATGGTCGATTCTTCCGTAGGGGGCAAAACGGGAGTTAATCATCCCTTGGGCAAAAACATGATAGGCGCTTTTTACCAGCCCCGCGTAGTTGTTGTCGATACGGATACCCTCGATAGTTTGCCTGAACGGGAATTTCGCTCAGGCTTGGCAGAAGTCATCAAGTATGGACTGATTAATGACCAAGGCTTTTTTTCCTGGCTGGAAGATCACCTAGACGAAGTGCTATCTCGCGATGCGGCTGCTCTTGCCAAAGTGATCCAAACTTCTTGCAAGGACAAAGCCGATGTCGTCGCCCGCGACGAGTTGGAGGGGGGGCTGCGCGCTATCCTCAACCTCGGTCATACTTTTGGCCATGCCATCGAGGCGGCCAGCGGTTACGGTCATTATTTGCACGGTGAGGCGGTAGCCATCGGCATGGTCATGGCGGCTGACTTATCCCGTCGTCTTGATTTGATTAGGGAAAGTGAGCAGCAGCGAATTTATACGCTGATCAAGGCAGCGGGGCTTCCAACCTTGGCACCCAGACTGCCGATTCCCACTTACCTCGATTATATGAAAGTCGACAAAAAAGCGGAGGGGGGACAAATCCGCTTCATCCTGCTGCGTGGCATCGGCAGCGCGGTCATTACGGGTGACGTCCCCCCGGCTGCCGTGACCCAGACATTACAAGCCTTTATGGAGCCCGCATCATGAATGAAATCAACAAAGCTACGCTAGAATTGCAGGAAGAAATGGCCCAGCGTATAGCCATCAATCCGCAAGGCACTCGGCGCATTGGTAATTTCGGTTTTATTGAACTGGAAGAGAGTTGGGGTGACGAGGCGACGATCATCAACACCGCACGGATTAGCACCACCAATCAACGTCTCCAAAGTGGTCGTGATTTTACCGAACGCGACCGCGCCCTGCTCTATCAGTTGCTAAAAGATCAGCATGGCACCCCATTTGAAACCATTTACTTTCGTTTTCGCTTTATCGCGCCCATTTTCGTGCTGCGCCAATGGGTAAAGCACCGGGTTTCAAGCTGGAATGAATTTTCGATGCGCTACCGTAAGCCTATTTCTGTGGCTTATATTCCCGATCCTGCGGCCTGTAGCGTTGCCGGATATCCTGTGCTCGACGCAACGGCCATGGCGGAATATGAAACCCTGATGAGCCAGCTCTTTCAATGGTATGAAAACCAATATGCCGCAGCCTGCAGCCGTATTGATCAGGCCCGGGAAAACGGTGAACTCGCCCCCAAACAAGGCGGCCGCGACCCCTACCGAGGCCGAGCCAGAGAACTCTTGCGCAACGTCATGCCCGTCGCCGCCTATTCCGATGTCTACTGGACGGTCAACTTTCGCAGCCTCATGAATTTTTTCAAATTACGTCGCAAAAAAGATGCACAATATGAAATTCGCGAGTATGCCGATGCGGCTTTTGAACTTTTTGCCGCACGGTTGCCCCTGCTGGCTGAAACCATGCTTCAAGTCATCGCCGAAGCGTCAGATGCGGATACGACGGCGGAGCATTCTGGTCATGCCGGATGAGCAGCCCCCTATGCACAGCGATCAACTAGCTACCTACGCCGCCTATCCGCAACATAGTCTCGGGCGCAAATATCCCGAAGCGCCTCCCGAAAATCGCAGCGCTTTTCAGCGTGACCGCGATCGCGTCATTCATTCCAGCGCTTTTCGACGTCTGGAGTATAAAACGCAGGTGTTCGTCAACCATGAAGGCGATCTTTATCGAACCCGCCTCACCCATACCCTAGAAGTGGCCCAGGTAGGTCGGGCTATCGCCCGGCAATTAGGGCTGGATGAAGACCTGGTCGAAGCCATCGCTCTCGCCCACGACTTAGGTCACACCCCTTTCGGTCATGCTGGTCAGGATGCCTTACAAGAATGCATGAAGAACCTCGGTGGTTTTGAACACAACATCCAGTCTCTACGCATTGTCGATCGACTGGAAATTCGTTATGGCGATTTTCCCGGTCTCAATCTGAGCTTTGAAACCCGTGAGGGCATTCTCAAGCACTGTGCAAAAAGCAAGGCTGCAGACCTCGGAGAGATTGGCAAGCGCTTCCTCGATGGCACTCAACCCAGCCTCGAAGCCCAGATTACCAATCTTGCTGATGAGATAGCCTACAACAATCATGATATTGATGATGGACTGCGTGCCGGTTTGTTGGAGCTTGATGAACTCCTCAGCAACCCACTTTATGGGCGCATTTATCTTGAAGTGCAAAAACGCTATCCCCAGGCCTCACCTACTGTCCTCCGTCATGAGACCGGGCGACGCCTGATCAATCTGCTGATTCACGATCTGGTGGCGGAAACCCGCCACCGGATTCACGCTGACCATATTCAGAATATCGCCGAAGTACGCGCCGCTTCCCGACCACTCGCCGCACACAGTCCGGAAATTGCGGCACAAGTCGTTGCACTCAAGCGCTTTCTTTTTCAAAGGATGTATCGTCATCCTCGGGTCCATCGACAAGCCGAAAAAGCCAAACGTCTGGTCAGTAAGCTCTTTAAAACCCTGCTGGAAGACCCGCGCTTACTGCCGCTGAAATACCAGGAGCGCATCGCGGCCGCTGACCCGCAAGAAAAAAGTCGAGCCCGGGTTGTCGCCGATTATGTGGCGGGTATGACGGATCGCTTTGCCATTGCGGAGTATGATCGCCTTTTTGACCCCCACGGTGAAGCCTGAATAAAAAATGGCTCTCCCTCTTGGACCCACTCCATAAGCCCGTTATAATGTCCAGCCCTGCTTTGCAGTCCGGCGACAGGGCGATGTGACAACCAGGTGACCAAATGACGCAAAGCTTATACTCCTCAGACTTTGAAAGGGATTCCTGCGGCTTCGGACTGATTGCCCAAATGGACAATCAGGCGAGCCACAGCATTGTCGCGACCGCCATCGCCTCGTTGGCCCGCCTCACCCATCGCGGTGCGGTGGCGGCCGATGGTAAAAGCGGGGATGGTTGTGGATTACTGGTGCAGATGCCTCAGGAATTTTTCCGCGCCGTTGCCGCTGCGCAAAACATAACCCTGACCCCTCATTTTGGTATCGGCCAGTTCTTCCTGCCCCAAGATGCGGGTGCTGGCGCGCATATCCGCAGCACGCTGGATACCGAAGCTGCTGATCTTGGACTGCGCAGTCTTGGTTGGCGAGAGGTGCCCACCGACGCTTCCGCCTGTGGTGAAGAAGCCCTGAATAGTCTGCCGGCGGTCTGGCAGGTTTTTGTAGGACTTCCCGAAAATCAGGATACGGATGCCCACGAACGCTTGCTCTATCGGCTGCGACGCCGGGTAGAAAAGCATTTTGTCGAAGACAGTGCGTTTTTTTCTATTACCTGTTCTTCGCAAGTTATTGGTTATAAAGGGCTGGTGCTCCCCGAAAATCTCCCGGTCTTTTACCCCGACCTGCGTGATCCACGTTTTGCGTCCGCACTGGTGACTTATCATCAGCGCTTTTCGACAAACACTTGGCCAGAATGGCGTCTTTGTCAGCCTTTCCGCATTCTCGCCCACAATGGCGAATTAAATACCGTACAAGGCAATCGTCTCTGGGCCAAAGCCCGTGAAGCGCAACTACACAGCGATTTGCTGCCCATGGCAGAAGTGCTTCCCGCCGTTGGCGGAGGGAGCGATTCCTTCAGCCTCGACAACATGCTCGAATTGCTCGTCCAAGGTGGCATGGATTTCTTCAAGGCCATCCGTCTGCTAGTCCCCCCTGCCTGGCATAATGTGCCGCATATGGAACCGGCTCTGCGCGCATTTTACGAGTATCACTCCATGCGCATGGAAGCCTGGGATGGGCCCGCCGGCCTCGTTCTCAACACCGGTCGAATTGCCGCCTGCGCACTGGATCGTAATGGTTTACGTCCGGCCCGTTATGTTATTACCAAAGACCGCATCATCAACATCGCTTCCGAAGTCGGTGTATTTGACTATCAGCATCAGGACATCCTCGTGCAGGGTCGCGTAGGTCCCGGTCAGCTCGTCGCTGTGGACATGGCGACCGGTCAGTTCCTCGACTCCGAAACCATTGATACCCACATCATGAATAGTCATCCCTATCGGGAATGGCTGGATGAATACGCCGAACATCTGCACAAAGATGACAATGACCTGACTCCGGCCTTACCCGTCGCGGATCTACTCATTGCGGAAAAAGCCTTCGGTGTCAGCTTTGAAGAAGAAGATCAAGTGATTCGCATACTGGCCGAAGGCGCTCAGGAAGCCGTTGGCTCCATGGGTGACGACACGCCTATGGCCGTGCTTTCGCGACAAACGCGTCATATTGCCGACTACTTTCGCCAGCAGTTTGCGCAAGTTACTAATCCTCCCATCGACCCCCTGCGCGAAGCCTTGGTCATGTCGCTCAATACGGTTATCGGTAGCGAGAGCAACCTGTTTGCAGAACGCCCAGAATACGCGCGGCGCATCGAAATACACTCGCCGATTCTCTCAGATGCCACTTTTGTTGCACTCACCCATCGCGAAGAACCAGCGTTTCGCAGTCAAACCTTTGATTTGTGTTATTCAGCCGCAGACAATAATCTCGGTGGTGCCATAGAAGCGCTCTGCGAAGCCGCCATTGAAGCAGTCCGCCACGGTACAGTGATTCTCGTACTCTCTGATCACGCCCTAGAACGGGACAAACTCTACATCCCCGCTCTGATGGCTGTGGGGGCCGTGCATCATGCGCTGATTGACGCCGGTTTGCGTACCCGCGCCAATATGGTGGTCGCCACCGCCCATGCCCGCGATCCCCACCAGTTCGCCACCCTGATCGGTTATGGTGCAACGGCGGTCTATCCCTACCTGAGCTTTGCCATTATTCGCAGCCTCGCTGAGCGACACGCCTTCAGTCAGCCGGTAACTGTTCTCAAAGCACTGGAAAATTACCGTAAAGGGATTGATAAAGGTCTCTACAAGATCCTGTCCAAAATGGGGATTTCCACCCTCGCCTCTTACCGCAGCACCCAGCTATTCGAAGCCCTCGGACTCGACGAAATGGTGGTGCAGCGCTGTTTCAAGGGCACGGTCAGCCGTATCGGTGGCGCCTCTTTCAGCTTACTAGAGCAGGATATTCGCCAGCAGGTGCGTGACGCCTACATCCCCCGCAAAAGCTTACCCGTTGGGGGGCTGTTAAAATACGTCAACGGTGGCGAATATCATGCGTATCATCCGGATGTCGTGCAAAGCCTACAAACGGCTGTAAAATCTGGACGCTACGCGGATTACCAGGTATTTTCTGGCCTCGTCAACGAACGCCCCGTCACCAATCTCCGGGATTTATTGCAACTCAAAACCACTGCGCAACCCATCCCCCTTAGTGAAGTGGAACCCATCGAATCTATTACTCCACGCTTCGATACCGCCGCCATGTCCCTAGGCGCGCTCTCGCCAGAGGCACATGAAGCCCTGGCTATCGCTATGAACACCATCGGTGGGCGCTCCAATTCCGGAGAGGGCGGTGAAGACCCCGCCCGCTACCACAACAACAAAGTTAGTAAAATCAAACAAATTGCCTCTGGTCGCTTTGGCGTAACTCCAGAATACGCAGTCAATGCGGAAGAATTACAGATTAAGGTAGCGCAGGGCGCCAAGCCCGGCGAAGGCGGACAACTACCCGGCCACAAAGTCAGCGGTATCATCGCCCGACTGCGTTATGCCAAAGAAGGCGTCGCCCTTATCAGCCCTCCTCCGCATCACGATATTTATTCCATTGAGGATCTGGCGCAGCTCATTTTTGATTTAAAACAGATCAATCCGAGTGCTTTTGTGTCCGTTAAACTGGTTTCTGAAGCCGGTGTCGGCACCATCGCCGCTGGGGTCGCCAAAGCCTACGCCGACCGCATCACCATTGCGGGATATGATGGCGGAACGGGCGCCAGCCCTTTGACCTCTGTCAAATACGCTGGCGCGCCTTGGGAACTGGGTTTAGCCGAAACCCAGGTGACCCTGCGCCGCAACCAGTTACGTCACCGCGTCCGTTTACAGGCCGACGGCGGCTTCAAAACCGGGCTGGACGTCATCAAGGGCGCGCTCCTTGGTGCCGAAAGTTTCGGATTTGGCACCGCGCCCATGATCGCCCTCGGCTGCAAATACCTGCGCATCTGTCATCTCAACAACTGTGCTACCGGCATTGCTACCCAGGATGAAACCCTGCGCAAGCATTTCACCGGCCTGCCGGAAATGGCGATCAACTACTTCCGTTTTGTCGCCGAAGAAGCGCGGCAGATCATGGCGCAACTCGGTATTCGTCGCTTTGACGAGCTCATCGGTGCCAGCCAGATGCTGGAAATTGGTGGTGCCCAGACCGCAAAACAAGAACAGCTTAATTTGCTGCCCCTGCTTGCCAATGCACAGCTCAAAAACGCTGACGTCAACGTCCATACCCAGGATCGTAATCCGCCCTTTGACCTCGGTGAGCTAGCCGAAAAAATGGTCGAAGATGCTCGTCCAGCCTTGGAAGAGCAAATTCCGACTCGGCTGCATTACCCCATCCGCAACGTCAACCGCTCCATTGGCGCCCGTTTGGCGGGCGAAATTGCCCGTCGCTACGGGAATAGCGGCCTGCGCGAGGATGCAGTACATGTGGAGTTAAGCGGTACCGCCGGTCAGTCCTTCGGGGCCTTCTGCGTACAAGGGATGACTTTGCACCTGCACGGCGATGCCAATGATTATGTGGGCAAAGCCATGAATGGCGGCAGCATCATTATTGCTCCGCCAGCCGGTGTCAGCTACGCCAGTCAGGATTCCGCCATTATTGGCAACACCTGCCTCTACGGAGCCACCGGCGGTCGTCTATACGCGGCTGGCCGTGCTGGAGAGCGCTTTGCAGTGCGTAATTCCGGAGCCGTCACCGTCATCGAAGGCGCCGGTGATCATGCCTGCGAATATATGACTGGAGGCCAAGTCGTGATTCTCGGCTCGGTGGGCGTCAACTTCGGGGCGGGCATGACTGGCGGTCTGGCTTTTGTGCGCGATCAAGCGCGGCAGTTTGCCGACCAAGTCAACGGCGAACTGGTCAACTGCCACCGCATCGAAACCGAATCCATGCGTGGTTACGCCGCATTATTACGCCGTCATGTGGAAACGCATGTTTCCCATACCGGAAGTTCTTATGCCGCTAGTCTTCTTAAAGACTGGTCCCATTTTATCCGCGATGTCTGGCTGGTCGTTCCCAAAGCCGCCAAACTGGATGTTTTGTTGGAAGAAGCGAGCTGATTCTCCGCGCCACTCCGAGGAAAAATTATGAGCCATTTTGCCTTCATCGAAGACCCCCGGCAGGACCCCAAAAAACTGGACGTGGAAGAGCGCCGCGAGGCCTTCAAAGAAATCTATTCGAGCTTTGATCTCGATAGCGCCAAACTGCAAGCGGACCGCTGCCTGCATTGCGGTAATCCCTATTGTGAGTGGAAGTGTCCGGTTCACAATTACATTCCCAACTGGCTGCAACTGATTGTGGAAAACCGGATTGAAGAAGCCGCTGACCTCTCTCATCAAACCAATACCTTGCCGGAGATCTGCGGACGAATTTGTCCCCAGGACCGGCTCTGCGAAGGCGCCTGTACGCTCAACGACGGTTATGGGGCGGTGACCATTGGCAATCTCGAAAAATTCATCAGCGAAGAGGCGCTGGCTCGGGGCTGGCGACCCACTCTGCCCGATATCACCCCTAACGGCAAACGCGTTGCCGTCATTGGTGCGGGTCCGGCGGGCCTCGGTTGCGCCGACATCCTTAATCGCGCAGGAACCCAAGTCGTCGTTTATGACCGCTATCCCGCTGTCGGAGGCTTACTGACCTTCGGTATCCCTTCTTTCAAGCTGGAAAAAGAAGTGGTGGCCCGCCGTGCGGAGCTCCTTCAGGAAATGGGCATCCAGTTTCAACTGGGCACCGAGATCGGCAAAGATGTTTCCCTGACCCAACTGCTGGAAGACTTTGATGCGGTTTTTCTGGGCATGGGCACTTATACCGCCAAATCCGGTAACTTTCCGGGTGAACATTTGCCCGGCGTTATCAAGGCCCTCTCCTACCTGATCGCCAATACCCGTCATCTGATGCAGCTTCCTGACCCAACCTTGCCCTATGTCCGTCTCGACGGCAAACGCGTCGTCGTCCTCGGCGGCGGAGACACCGCTATGGACTGTGTACGAACTGCCATCCGTCAGGGCGCCAGTAGCGTCATTTGTGCGTACCGGCGCGACGAAGAAAATATGCCGGGTTCCCGTCGTGAAGTCGCCAATGCCCGGGAAGAAGGCGTGAAGTTCCTCTTTAATCGTCAGCCCGTTGCCGTGCTCGGTGATGATACCAGCGGGGTGCAGGGCGTGCGCATGGTTGAAACCCAACTGGGTGCGGCCGATGCCCACGGTCGCCGCCATCCGGAACTTATCCCCGGTTCAGAACAGGTGCTGGATGCCGACGTAGTCATCATCGCTTTTGGTTTTGATCCCTCGCCAGCATCTTGGTTTGCCGAACATGGCATCCAAACCGATGAACGGGGCCGTATTCGCACCAATGACCAATTTCAAACCACGAATGCGCGCATTTTCGCCGGCGGTGATATGCGGCGAGGTTCCGATTTGGTCGTTACGGCAGTCGATGAGGGCCGCAAGGCTGCCGAGGGTATTCTCGATACGCTGGGGGTTTGAAGCACATGCCAACCGAGTTGCTGAACGATAATTTTTTACGCGCCTGTCTGCAGCAACCAGTTGACCATGTACCCGTTTGGTTGATGCGTCAGGCTGGGCGCTATTTGCCCGAATATCGCGCCACACGTGCCCGCGCCGGAGATTTTCTGACGCTCTGCACCACGCCGGACTTGGCCTGTGAAGTCACGCTGCAGCCCATCAACCGCTTTCCGCTGGACGCCGCGATTCTTTTTTCGGACATTCTCACCATTCCCTACGTCATGGGCCTCGGCCTTCATTTTCAGGAAGGTGAAGGTCCTGTTTTCGAAAAACCACTGCGCACAGCAGCGGATATTCATGCCCTCTCCCAGCCCGATCCAGAAACCGAGCTCCGCTTTGTGATGGATGCCGTGCGTCTGATCCGCCATGAATTACACGGGCGCGTGCCCCTGATCGGTTTCGCCGGTAGCCCGTGGACGCTTGCCTGCTACATGATCGAAGGTCGTGGCAGTCGTGATTTCATACATATCAAGGGATTACTTTATAGTGACCCGATCTTGCTCCATCAATTACTCCAGCATCTGGCGCAATCGGTAACCCACTACCTGAATGCGCAAATAGCCGCTGGTGCCCAGGCCATCATGCTTTTTGATACCTGGGGCGGAAGCCTCAGCACCCCCGCCTACGCCGAGTTTTCTCTGGCCTACATGACGGAAATCATCGGCGGGCTGCAGCGGACGGCCAACGGCACCCCCGTACCTGTCATCCTGTTCACCAAAGGGGGCGGTCATTGGCTCGAAAACATGGCCAACAGTGGTGCTGATGTACTGGGGCTCGACTGGACGACGGAATTGAGTAGCGCGCGGCAACGCCTTGGTCAGAAAACCGCCCTACAAGGGAACATGGACCCCATCGCGCTGTATGGCAGCGCCTCTGGGGTGCGGCAGGAAGCCTTGCGGGTTCTCGAAAGTCACGGCAGCGGGCCGGGTCATATTTTCAATCTGGGACATGGCATCACGCCGCAAACCCCCGTGGATAATGTCACCGTCCTGATTGACACCGTTCATCAGTGGCGTCCTGCCGAGGCTTTATAACCGCGTTTTCCGTCCTGCCTGCTGCAAAATACGGCGGCAATTAGCCGTGGTGTCCACGGCGCCAAGCTACCCAAGCATCCCGAATGGGATGGCGGCGCAAATCTTTCAGATAAGTGACCGAAGCGCCCTGCTCCATCTTCTGTAAAGACTCGCTGATGGCCTTGTGCGTCGCCGCTGCCAGTTGCCGACGGCCCAATTCCGGTGCCAAAGCCGGTAGAAACTCTATGCGCAAGGTCAGCGGTGCTGCAGCCGCCAAGCGCCACAAATGTCCGAACAAACTATCCTCACCGATAAAAGGACAAAGCGCATCGGGCTGACCAGGACGCAGTACATCTTCATAACGTAACGCCACCGGTACGGTTGGCGCACTCGCCACGGCAGCGGTCTCAAAAGGAGCGGCAAAAAATTCACCAACCGCCTTGCCGTCACTGGTAGTACCCTCTGGAAACAGCACAATACTGGTGCCACTTCTGAGAATTTCACCCGCTTCGCGCATAATGCGTTGGCTGGCGCGAGCATCGCTGCGATCAATGAATAAAGTCCCCAACCACTGTCCCATGATCCCGAAAAACGGCCAGGCCCGCATTTCTTTTTTAGCCACAAAACGTCCGGGAATCAGCGTTGCCAGCGCCAGAATATCCAAATAAGAAATATGATTGGCCGCGATCAATACGGGTGTTTTCGGAAGAACGCCATCCACTCGAATATGAATACCGAATATCCACAAAGCCCGTCGGCTCCACCAGGCAAAAGCGCGATAGCTCAGCGCATCCGGGGCCGGCTTGCGCGCACAAGTCCAAACAGCCACCGGATAGGCCAACAGCAGATAAAATAGTAATAAAGGCACTCGCCATATTCGCCGCAGGGCATTGGGGCGCAGACGTCGCCAGCGCCGACCGGGATAATTCACCAGCACCGGCGCCGATTTTTTGCGACGACTCATTTACGACGGCTCCCGGGGTTCAGAAAACGCTGTTGATAGCGCGGGGTCATCAAGCTCGCCTCACACCAGACGAAAAAGTCTGAGCAGTGAAATTGGGGGTCCCAGAAGGGCTCGCCACCCACCCGCACTCCGGCCCGTAAATAGCCCTTTAAGAGAGAGGGAATAACGGCGGGTTCCACATTGGCCCCAAGCTCAAAGCCGGGTACGGGGCGCAAGGGAAACACTCTCTGCTCCTGAACAGTCAAATACGGCTGGAGGTTCTGATAAAGTGCTCCGAGTGCGGGACCATCCGTACTATGCACACTGGCACAACCCATCAGGTAATCGATTTGCCACATGGCCATAGCCTCTGCCAAACCGGACCAGAGCAGCGTAATCACCGCACCCTGTCGATATGCGGGATGCACACAGGAGCGTCCCAATTCCATAATTCGGGAATTCAGGCTGAGCAAGCGAGAGAGATCAAACTCGGTTTCCGCGTAATACCGACCCACCGAAGCCACTTTCTCGGGCAAAAAAAGTCGATAAGTACCGACGACTTCTTGAGAATGCTCATCTTCTACAATCAGATGCTCACAAAACGGATCATATTCATCCTGGTCAAGACCAGCCCCCCCGCTGAGTTGAGCGCCATACTCGGCACTAAACACATCAAAACGTAAGCGCTGCGCTGCTTCTATTTCATCCTGATGGCGGGCCAGATAAAGTCGCAAAGAGCGATCTTTCTTGTTAGACACGCGTTCGGTACTGCCGTGAGATTGTGTGCTGAGCATGCAGGGCTCTCCGTGCAAAAACGATAGCAAATCTTCCTTATTATGACTCACGATTATGACAATAGTGCGGCACTTTTATGAACTTTTTATGACAAACCCCATCATCCATTATCATAACGTGCACGTTTCGTTGACCCAAGCTGCGGGATACACGCATTTTATAGCATGATTCAAACATTACCAGCCCTACACCCAAATTAGTCTCCCCCTCGGCGCCAAACCGGGGGTAAAGTCTTGCACCCAAGGCGCACAGTAGCTACTGTATGCGATTATTCCAGTGTCTGTGCTAAGAGGTGAGATTTTTATTATGTCTGCCGCACCTGAGGAAGTCGATGACAGTCCCTACTGTTGCTGTTCGGCCGCCACTTTTTTGGAGATTCTTGAGCGCCAGCGCGCCGAACCTCTGCCCTTCATGGAGTTACTGATGGTTCATGCGGGCTGTGGCGGTGGTTGCGGAAGCTGCATTGAAGAACTGGAAGCCTATCTCCGTAATCACAACGCCTACATCGAAGATTGAGTATTTCCTGCACTTTTGATCCGCCTTGGTGGTCGCGGGGTGGTCACCTGCAAACCGTTTGGGCGCCTTTTTTCGCAAAATCCGGACCCGCCAATTTTCGACGCGAAATCTGGGAAACCCCTGATCACGACAAAGTCGCTGTAGACTGGATAGATGCTGCCGATGATGCTCCGGTAGTCATCTTGTTTCACGGCCTCGGCAGCAGCTCACGGGGCCACTATGCCAGAGCGCTGGCAGAAGCACTGCGCAAACAAGGTTGGGGGGGCTGCTTTATTAACTTTCGCGGTTGCGGCGGCATCGACAATTGCCTGCCGCGCAGTTATCACGCCGGTGACAGCCCAGAAATTGCCTGGATGCTGCAACGCTGCGCGCAAATCCTGCCCAACCGTTCTCGCTACGCGGTTGGCGTTTCTTTGGGGGGCAACGCGCTCCTTAAATATCTCGGCGAGGCCGGTCCTGAGGCTCTGCAATATATTCACCGTGCGGCTGCCGTCTGCGCCCCCATCGATCTCGTCGCAACAGCTCAGTTTCTGCAAAAAGGTCACGTCCGCTTCTATAATCACTACTTCCTAAAAAGCATGAAGGCGACGGTACGCCGTTACCAACAGCGCTACCCCGAAATGGCCGACTGGCCACAAGTTTTTTCTGCCAAAACCCTGTATGCTTTTGACGAGTATTTTACGGCACCCGTACATGGTTTCGCCGGTGCACAAGTCTTTTGGGAACAAGGATCGGCAGCCCCCTTGTTGACCCAAGTCGCCGTGCCCACGCTGCTTTTACACAGCGAAGATGACCCCATCGTACCCATCGCCAGCGTTCGCGAGGTGTCACTGAGTCCGGCAATAACGCCCTGCATCACTCAATATGGTGGTCATGTAGGTTTCATGAATGGGCGATTTCCCGGTCACTTGGGCTGGCTACCGGACATCTTGCTGCAATACTTTGCACAAAGGAGTGCCCCATGAGCGAAAATTTAGAGCCCCGCCTCCGCGTATTACTGGCTGAAGCCATTGCTATTGGTCCTGGCAAGGCCGAACTGCTCCGCCATATTCGCGAAGTCGGCTCCATATCGGCAGCCGCAAGGTTGATGAACATGAGCTACCGTCGTGCTTGGTTGCTAGTAGATACCATGAATCATAGCTTTAAGTCCCCCGTAGTCAGTACCGCAACCGGCGGCAGTCATGGCGGTGGCGCGCACCTGACGGACATGGGCCATGAAGTGTTGCGCCGTTATGAAGCGATGGAAAGCAAAGCCAATGCCGCACTCGCCACCGATATCGCCGAGTTTCGAAAACTCATGCAATTACAGCGCTCGGAGCCTACAAAATCGTGAAAAATCTATTGCGGGAAGTGCTTTGCAGTCGAGTCTATGATGTGGCTCGGGAAACCCCACTAGAACCGGCGCCGAAGCTCAGTATCCGCTTACAGCGAGAAGTGCTGTTCAAACGTGAAGACCTCCAACCGGTGTTTAGCTTCAAGCTCCGGGGCGCTTACAACAAAATTGCCCAACTGACCGATGCCGAAAAAGCCGCCGGCGTGATTACCGCCAGTGCTGGCAACCATGCCCAAGGAGTGGCCTACTCCGCCCAGAAACTCGGAATCCGCGCCATTATTGTCATGCCCGCCACCACCCCCGAAATCAAAGTGAATGCCGTGCGCGCAAGGGGTGCGGAGGTTATTCTCTACGGCGACAATTTTTCCGACGCCCAAGCCCATTGTTTTAAGATGGTTGCTGAATCTGGCATGGTGTTCATTCCACCCTTTGATGATCCCCTGGTCATTGCCGGTCAGGGTACCGTCGGCGCCGAAATTTTGCGTCAGCGCGGCGCTGGTTTAGAGGCTGTTTTCGTACCCGTGGGCGGAGGCGGTCTGATTGCGGGCGTGGCGGCCTACCTGAAATCTATCGTCCCCGAAATCCGCATCATCGGGGTCGAGCCCTTTGAGGCCGATGCCATGTATCAATCGTTGGCTGCCGGGGAGCGCGTTCATCTCCCGCAGGTCGGTATTTTTGCCGATGGCGTCGCCGTTAAGCAGGTGGGCGTACATACTTTTGAACTGTGCCAGAAATATGTCGACACCATCGTTCGCGTCAGCAATGACGAAATTTGTGCCGCTATTAAGGATATATTTGACGAAACGCGCTCCATCATGGAACCCGCTGGCGCCTTGGCGCTGGCTGGGCTCAAACGCCTAGCGGTCAGTGATCCCGGACAAGGGGGCGCCTGGGTTGCCCTACTCTCGGGCGCCAATATGAATTTTGACCGGTTGCGCTTTATTGCCGAGCGCGCCGAACTGGGCGAGGCACGCGAAGCCTTGTTTGCCGTCACTATTCCGGAAACCCCCGGCGCGTTCCGGGCGTTTTGCGCCACCATTGGCCAGCGGGTCGTGACGGAATTCAACTATCGACTGCATCGCCGTGATCGTGCGCATATATTTGTCGGCGTCGCTATTCGCGATCGGGAAGACGCCGAGCAACTCCTAGAGCAACTCCGCGCCACTGGCCATGAAGCGCTGGACCTCAGTAATGATGAAATGGCCAAACTGCATGTGCGGCACATGGTGGGAGGACACGCGGCGGCAGCCCAGGATGAGCGGGTGTATCGCTTCGAATTTCCCGAGCGGCCGGGCGCGCTCATGGAATTCCTCGATCAACTCGGCGGACACTGGAATATCAGCCTGTTTCATTACCGCAATAATGGCGTGGATCTCGGTCGGGTTCTGGCGGGTTTTGAGGTGCCCCCGGCGGAAGTCCCGCAATTTGAATCCCTACTAGGGCAATTGAATTACGCGCACGTTCAGGAAACCGGCAACCCGGCTTATCGATTTTTTCTGGATCAGGGGCAATAACCTCGAACCTCACCTCGTACCGATCACTAGTCCCTAGGGGCAAACATCAGACGCAAAGATTCACCAATTCCTGCGGCCATACCATGCCAGCGTTTGGCCAAATCAGCATCCATGTGATCCAGCATGGTTTCGTGAAAAAGGGCCAGCCAATCATCCACCAAAGGGTTAGTCACACCGACCGGCGCGTGCTTGTCCCCCAAGGCGTAACGATAGTCCTTGTAGGGAAGCCCCCCCGAAACCGTCCACCAGTAATGCACCAGACGATCCTTGTGCAAATCCCAGTCCTTGACGATGGAAAAGGGTTCAGCCAGCGTCGGATGCTTCTGAATACGCGTATAGAAGTCATCCACGACCACCCGGATGACCGGCAAAGTGATTTTTTCACACAACGGTTCGAGACGACGCTTGGGGGGAGTAACGGATTCCATAATTTGCTCAAGCAACCTAATTTAGAAGCCATATGCTAGCAGAATTTGCGCGGAAATGCAGATACCTCTTTGTCTAACGACGACTACCCCCTATAATTAACAGCGCCCTCAAGAATTCGGAAACTATTTAATGACGACAGCGGGAATCCGCATTGCAATTATTCATGACTGGCTGGTAACTTATGCCGGAGCAGAGCGCGTTCTCGAACAAATGCTGCAATGCTATCCTGACGCTGATATTTTTAGCCTAGTCGACTTTCTCCCCAGCGATCAGCGCGACTTTATTGCCAACAAGCCCGTAACGACCTCGTTCATCCAAAAGTTACCTAAAGCGCATCGTAAATATCGTAATTATTTACCGCTGATGCCTCTAGCCATCGAACAATTTGACCTCTCCGGTTATGATTTGATCCTCAGCAGCAGCCATGCCGTTGCCAAAGGTGTTCTGACCGGACCGGATCAGCTGCATATTTGTTATGTGCACTCACCGATTCGTTACGCTTGGGACTTACAGCACCAATATCTACGCGAGTCGAGATTAGAGCATGGTTTCAAAGGCTGGATAGCGCGCAGCATTCTCCACTACATCCGCCATTGGGATACTCGTACCGCTAACGGTGTGGATGTCTTCATTGCCAACTCCAGTTTTGTGGCGCGCCGAATCCACAAGGTGTATCGCCGTGAAGCAACCATCATCGCGCCGCCGGTAGATATTTCCAATTTTGCTTTCCATGAACCGAAAGAGCACTTTTATGTCACAGCCTCACGCTTGGTTCCTTACAAAAAAGTGGACTTAATTGTAGCGGCATTTACGGCCATGCCCGATAAACAACTGGTCGTCATTGGCGACGGTCCCGATTTTGACAAAGTAAAAGCCAAGGCCGGACCCAATATTAAACTGCTCGGTTACGCCGAGCCCAAGGTCCTCCGCGAACACTTGCAACGCTGTAAAGCCTTTGTGTTCGCCGCCGAAGAAGATTTTGGCATCGCCCCGTTAGAGGCTCAGGCCTGTGGCACGCCCGTAATCGCTTTTGGTAAGGGCGGTGCTCGTGAAACCATCATTCCACTTCCAGAGAACGATGCAGCTACGCCGTTAAAAGAGCCTACCGGCATATATTTCACGGCGCAAACAGAAGCCGCAATCATCAGCGCCGTAGAGCGTTTTGAGAAAGAAGGCGGAAAAATTAGCCCCAGCGCATGTCGTCAGAATGCGCAGCGGTATCGTCCAGAGCGTTTTCGCGCGGAATTTACCGCATGTGTAGAAAAACAATGGGAAGAATTTATGCAAGGGAAATTGGAATAAAACGAGCGCGACAGAGACTGACTATTTATGCTATTTAAGTAACAACACCTTTAACCTTTATGGACAAACTCAGAGAGACAATCCCCATGAACAATCATGCGCTGATCACTGGAATTACGGGCCAAGATGGTGCCTATCTGGCACAACTGTTACTGCAAAAAGGGTACAAAGTTTATGGCCTGATCGCGCGGCGGGGTACCGATACCCAAGGTCGCTTGCGGGAGCTGGGTATTGTGGATCAGGTGCATCTCATCGATGGCGATCTTACAGATCTTTCCTCCATGATCCGCGCTATGGAAAAATCCCAGGCCACGGAAGTGTACAATCTCGGTGCGCAGAGTTTTGTAGGCACCTCTTGGGACCAACCCATTCTCACCGCTGAGGTAACCGGCACCTCGGTGGTAAAAATCCTCGAAGCGATTCGCATCGTTAATCCCAAAGCCCGTTTTTATCAGGCGTCCACCAGCGAAATGTTCGGCCAAATTCAAGAATCCGTGCAGTCGGAGCGCACGCCTTTCCACCCCCGCAGTCCCTATGGGGTCGCCAAGCTCTACGGTCACTGGATTACCGTCAACTATCGGGAAAGCTTCGGTCTGCACGCCTCCAGCGGTATTCTTTTTAACCACGAGTCTCCTCTGCGGGGCACGGAGTTTGTCACCCGTAAAATCACACTGGCCTTAGCTAAAATACGCCACGGTCAACAGCAAGTGCTTGAGCTCGGCAATCTCGACAGCAAGCGCGATTGGGGATTTGCCGGTGATTATGTACGCGCCATGTGGATGATGGTGCAACAAGAACAGCCCGAAGACTATGTAATCGCTACGGGTGAAACCTGGACAGTACGCAGCTTTGTCGAAAAAGCGGCCACCCATGCAGGCTTTAACCTAGAATGGCAGGGAGAAGCGGAAAAAACCGAAGGTGTAGATCGTAAGACGAGTAAAGTGATTGTTCGGGTGAACCCCGCGTTTTACCGACCAGCCGAAGTCGACATTCTCATCGGCGATCCGAGTAAGGCCAACAAACAACTGGGCTGGACGCCAGAAATAGCCTTCGACAAACTGGTTGAGATGATGGCGGAGGCGGATTTGCGGCGGGTCACCGGTTAAATTTTGGGCACCACCATGACTATCAACGTCATCGTTCCCACCTATCACCGCCCGGCTGATCTGGAACGCTGCCTTACTGCTTTATCAGCACAAACCCGCCTTGCGGAAAAAATTATTGTTGTCGCTCGTCCAGATGATACAGAAACATGGGATGTTCTGCAGAATTGGGAGAGTATTCTGCCCCTATTCGCCGTAAAAACGCATAAACCCGGCCAGGTACAAGCCTTAAACCTAGGCCTTGACCATGCGGATGGTGACATCATGGCCATCACCGATGATGACGCCGCACCAAGACCTGAATGGCTTCAGCGTATCGAAGAGCATTTAGAAAAGGACCCTACGGTAGGGGGAGTAGGTGGAAGAGATTGGGTGCATCAACAGGGCGGTATAGAAAACGGCGCACGAAAAACTGTAGGCATTGTGAGTTGGTATGGGCGAGTCATTGGCAATCATCACCTCGGCGTCGGTGAACCACGCTACGTTGATGTATTAAAAGGTGCAAACATGAGCTACCGGGCATTAGCCATAAAAGGTATCCGTTTTAACGACACACTGAAAGGTTCGGGCGCACAAGTACACAATGACCTCTGTTTTTCACTGGACGTGCGCGGAAAAGGCTGGAAACTGGTCTACGACCCATTGGTAGCTGTCGATCATTACCCCGCAGAGCGCTTTGACGACGATCAACGCAATGTGATCAACATGCAGGCGCTTTCCAATGCAGCTCACAACGAAACCGTGGCACTATTTCGTTACCTAACGCCAATACAACGCGCCATCTACATGATTTGGGCGTTTATGGTGGGAACCCGCGTATCGCCTGGAATATTACAACTACTTCGGCCGTCCAAAAAACATACTGCAACATTTTCCGCCTTCAGAGCCGCAAGGACTGGAAGGCTAAGCGGTCGTAAACAGGGCTAAAATCATGAGCCATCCGCTCCAATTCGCGTAGAACGTCGAATCGGTAAATGTGTCAATAAAACAAAAAAACGACGAGTAATAACACTAGGGAGCCACGCCAACAAATAGACAGCGCCACAACGCAGATCTCCAGTTAAACGAAAGGCGCGCCAGAGGTTCTCTCGGGCTTTATCATTTTCTCCATATAAAAGACGAAACTTAGTACCATTGATGGTAGTATTTACCAGTCTTTTTTTAATAATTATTGATTTTTCAGGAAATAAATTGTTACTCATGAAGTAGCTTAGAATAAACGCCATTCCTTCACCATATTTCGGATTCCCGGCACTCGTAGCCGAGTCCTCATGAACGCGGTAATGCATCAGCCGTAGCGGAACATAGTAACAAGTATAGATCGATGTACAATGTAGAAATGCCATCCACCAATCATATATGACGCCAACTTCATCAGGTATTCCTTCTATATCTATAGTATTAGCTCTAAAAAGTCGCGCCGATGGAACCGGAATGACACCACTAAAAAGGGCATCCGACCGCATTCTAATCACGCCCTCTGGTAACGCCTCTCGCCCCCAGGAACGAGAATTATTAGCTGATGCAGATAAATCTACAACACCATTTTTATCCATAATAGTATGATCACAAAACACCAAACCAATGGCATCGTCTGCTTCCATAGGCTGTACCAATTTTTCAAGAAATAATGGTTCAATTACATCATCATCGTGAATATTTGCAATATATTTACCGCGCGCTTTTCGCATGCCACTCTTGGCATTTTCGAGCATCCCAAGACATGTTGAATTACCAAAGTATTTAATTCGAACATCATTAATATCATGGCACATTTGCAAAATTTCAGGGGAATTAGAATCATCCGTAATAATGAGTTCAAAATCACTCAAAGTTTGCGCCAACACGGAATCTATAGTAAAATGCAAAAGATTCACACGTTGATAAGCCATGATAACCACAGAAACCAGCGGTACAGAAGAAGAGCCACTATCCGTAGGAATATTCCGCATATTTATATTAACTTTATTCATCATCAACCTTTATAATCCGGGCAGGTACTCCAACAGCCGTAGAAAACGCTGGAACATCTTTTAACACCACAGCATTAGCACCAATACGTGAGCCTCTCCCTATGGTGATTGGACCCAATATTTTAGCACCAGCACCTATCATAACATCATCTTCAATTTTAGGATGTTTTCTATCATCGTTAAAAACGCAGTGCCAATTCTTATCTGTTTTTACACCCAGGGTAACTTGCTGGAGCATTAATACATTATTACCAATAATTGCCGTTTCACCAATCACAATTCCCGAGCCATGAGAAATCATAAAGTTCCTACCTATAATAGCAGAGGGACTAATCACTACACCGGAGACAATTTTAGCAATAACCATCACCCAGAGGCTGAACCAATTTAATTTCCATTTCCAAAGAATATGTGAAATTCGATAACAAGCAACCGCAAAATAAGCAGTAAATTTTTCTGGATGGATCAAAGGATCAATAATCTTCTTCATAATATTCCCCCACAAAAAATAATTCTATTATAAAGACACAATCTACCTAGTGATCAAAATATTATTATAAAGATTAATTACCTGATCGACCATTCTCTTGACCGTATATTGCTCCATATTCTCGCGAGCACGACGACCTAAGTTCTCGCGGGACAGCTTATGTTCTAATAAGAATTGAATTCTATCCGATAAGGCTGCAGCATCTCTGACCGGAACCAAATAACCAGCAACTCCATGTTCTAAAGCCTCTGGAATACCATCAGTATTGGAGGCGATAATAGGACATCCATATTCCCGCGCTTCGAGGAGCACGAGCGGGAAAGGGTCTTTGCGAGAGGCCAAAACAAAAATTGTTGCTTCCCGCAAATAAGCTTGAGGTTGCCGTTTAAATCCCTCAAAATGAATCTTGGAAACCCGGTTACTCTGCATGGCTAAATTTTCGAATATCACCCGATCAGGGCCCTCACCAATAATATAGAGATGGGCATGTATCGACTCCGGAAGCCTATCGAAGGCCAATATTAAATCGCGAATACCTTTTCTTTCATACAATCCGGCCACCGTAATAATGGCAGGATACTCAAGTTTAATAGGCACCACGGCACTTACACGTGGACTGCCTATAACACCATTACGAATGACATGTAATTTTCGTGAGGGAATTCCACGCAGCTGCATAGAGTCAGCGACCGCCTCGCTAACCGCAATCACCGCATTTCCTATTCCCATAAGACGTGCACTCCTTTGAAATTCATTATGAATATGCGTTACGAGCTTATAATTCCCACGAAATCGTAGGATTTTTGCAATCAAAGCACCGGTCATCATGTGCGCATGCACGATATCCGGCTGAGTAATTTTTATTATTTTATGGAGGTTATAAAGCATTCTTGGGAGTGCTGCAAGAGATTTACTAAAAACCATCTGGCAATGCTTAACCCCATGATCATTGAGGAGATCTTCGTACTCTCCGCCACCTGAAGCAAAAAAAACTTCGTGATTATAATCACTTTGCGCACAAGCCAAATCAACGGCAACGTTAACAATACCGTTACCAATTTCTAAAACATGATTAGTGATATGCAATATTCTCATGATTAGCCTTATTTTAGGTTTCTTACCTACTCATCTCGCAAAAATACTCCACGTTTTCAATAAATACTGCTTAGCGTATCTGCTACAATATTCCCTCACTGTTATGCTACAGTAGTTTGACATTACCACACTGGAAGTTATTAATAAAACTGCAATTATAATAGATACTATATTATTATAATGAGCAAACGCAATCACGCTGGCCAGCACTAGAAATATAAAAAAAGGTACAACCTGAATTAATATAGATTGCCCATCAATACCCGCCAGACGACACAGTACCATCATGTCTATCAATATTAAAATAGACCAGGATAATGCTGCTCCTTCTAAACCGTAGGAAACGATGGAGAACCAGAGTACGGGTACATAAACAACAAACTCTAGTCCATGTAACTTGGCAATCAGATCCGGTCGCCCGCGTGCTTCTAACAAATTATAAGGGATAAAAGACAACCCTTTACTCCACACCCCCAACAGTACAAGCAAACCAACTGGGGCAGCGTGTAAAGAAAATGCTTTACCGACCCACAAATCTAAAAACGGCCTTATCACAAAAATACCAATAATGACAAGAGGGGTCATTACCGCAGCCACGATCTGCAAAGACCGGATAGTTAAATCTCTGGCACGATCTGATGTGGTCATAGACAATTGTGGAAACAGCGCACTTGCCAAAGCTGCCGGAAGAATACTCACTCGATTAGCGAGATTATAGGGAACACTATAAAATGCAACAGCCGATGCTCCAGAAAGAGCCGCAATGATAAAACGATCTATCGCCGTTAATAGTGGCGTTAGTAAGTTGCTAACCGTTACCCACACACCATAATTCAATAACTCACGCACACGATGCCGCTCAAATTTTGGTGGATTACACAAGGGAAGTGTTTTTTTTACGGCAGGAATAAATGGCAATGCCGATATTATACGTGCACCCACTGTAACAGCGATGAGAAGTTCCAGATTGGTGCCGTACATAAATGCTGCAAGTAGCGGTGTAACCTGAAACAATACGGTACCCAACGATTGAATAATGTTCATGGTTGCAAAACGCTCACGTGCGCCCAATGCACCTGAAAAAACTCCGGTCATCGTTGCCACTGGCACGGTCGCTGCAATGATTGGCAATGCTGAAACAACTTCGTTTCGCAAGCTGTCCGGCATCGTAAATGCGTACAACATTAATGGCTTAGCAGCAAAATATAACACTAGACCACCAACCGTACCGAGAATACCATTGAGCGTAAGAGCCGTCCAAAAAACGCCTTCGCGTTCTTTCACAGTTGCATTATTGAGGCGTGCAATCTGATTCGTCGTCGCTCGAGAAAGACCAAGATCAAAAACACTAAAATAACCCAGCAGCAACCAAACAATAGCTAAAACCCCATAACGGGCATCACCTATTACCTTCAAATACAGTGGAATAGTAATTAGTGATACAAATGTAGGCAAGCCCGCACCGAGGATATTATAAAGGGTATTTTTCCTGATGCTCATTGCTGCGGATTTCCCGGAGAATTTCTAGATGAAACCCTCTGTTCGATTTTAGTTTCATTCACAATTGCATCATATAATGTAAGGTGAGTCTGCGCGGTCTTCGACCATGCGTATGTTACGGCTACTGCACGGGCACAGGTGCTTGCATCCGTGCGCTCTTTCCGGCTCTGATTGGCAACAATGGTGAGCAATCGAGCGATTTCAGCCCCATCTTCGGGATCGTCAAGCACCCAGCCAGCACCTTCCGGCACCTGAAAAGCCGCGCCAACCGTGCTTGCAGTAATAACCGGTACACCACTCGCCAGTGCTTCCGCAACAACGAGCGTGCACGGATCGTAACGTGAAGGAAAAACCAGAATATCAGCGCTTCGCATTAGTTCCGGGCTATCACGGCGGAAACCAAGAAAATGTACGCGGTCGGAGATGCCCATCTCTAAAGCCAGAGCAGGGTATTCACTGCCCTCCACTCTGCTCAATACCAGAAGATGCCATGCAGTGGCTTCTCGAAGTGCAGTCAGCACAGTCTCAAGGTTTTTTCGTCGGGATCTTAAGTCGCCTGAAAATATTGCAAGAGGTGCCGCTTCGCCAATTCTTAACTCGCTTCGTAATCCCTTACCAGGATGAAACTCGTCAATATCGACACCATTAGGAATCATGACAATCTTTTGCCTCGATACTCCAATCGAGCACAACTCTTCGACAACTAATGGTGACACAGCGATAACTGTCTTCGCCTGACGAAAAGCACGTTTTTCGAGAAGAGCATTCAAAATAGTAAATGACTTATGATAGGCACTTTTTATCCCAGCAAAAAAACGATCATTATTATATTCACTGCGTAGCCAGGCACCATGAACAAAATGTGCGGCATTGATGTTTGCTGAATACCATGTGATAAATCCATTAGAATGTATAATATCAAAATCAGCGCCATTCTTTTTTAACCATAAAAACGAACGAAATGCAAAAACCTGATTACGTAAAAACTGACTGAACCACGGATCAACACGTATTTCAACAAATTTCGCGCCCATTTTCTCTACAACTTCTGGCGCGCACTCACTTGCAAGAATAGTAACATCATATCCCCTGCCACATGCTGCACGTACAATCTCATAGTTCACACGGCCTTGACCATCTCCTTTTTTAAGTTTGTGTGTAATAAGACATATTCTTTTCACTGATTATGCTCCAAATAAGTTATGCAATCGTACTTATAAGCTAAGAATTATGAGAAGTTCATTCCTGCTGTTCATAAGCGTTTTCTGCCGACTTACTATAAAACTGTATACCTGCCACCGACATCCCTGAAAATCCCCAAAATAGCATACCGCCAGTACCAATCAAATTATTTATAAACGGCAGCGTTGACATTACTGCCAGCGCGATGGAACTGGACACCGCGATGAATGGATCAACTTTATTCCACCGGCTACCAAGAATATGCAACAAAATCCATATTCCTCCAATATAAAAAAATCCGCCACCAATCCAGCCAAGTACATAAGGAATTTCCATAATTCCGCTATCGAAGTTCACAACATGCGCACTCGATGACAGTCGTGCGGCCACCCCGGTGTTACCAATACCTACCCCTAATGGGGTACCAAATGCTTCATCAAAAAAATCTTCATAAAATGTCACGCGTGTTTTATAACTAGCATTTTTCTGTACATTCTGAATGGACTGAAATCGTGCATCAATATTTTTTGCAATAGGACCAAAACTGAGTATGGGAAAAGCCAGCGCAATAATGATCAGCCCACCTAAAAAATAGCGCAGTGTATTTTTTGGATTGAGCCGATATATCAAATAAACCATCGCCACGACCCAGCCACCCCATGCGGTGCGTACCATACTGAGCAACAGGGAACTGTAGCCAAATACAGCAGCGGGTATACGCCAGCGCCCGCCCCCGGCTGCCAGCATCAGTAGCGCACCCATAATTTCAATGGCAAACGGACCGGGGGAATTCATAGTGCTAAAAATACGAACATGGTAGGGCACAGGTAGTCCAATACTAAGCATTTTGGATGCCAGCATCCAGTATCTATCCCAGGGTGGTGGATTAACATACTGAATTAAGCCGTAAAGACCCATTATCAGTGCACCCCAGACAAATGTTTTAATAATAGTGTTCTTGAAAGTCTCATAGCGACGCCAGTGTATAGCCATATGCAAACCCATGAATATTGGCAGCAACCAATTTAAAGCGCCGAATGTTGCGGGGAGAAGGCCCGCATTAATAATTCCAACCATATAACCGTATACAGCCCCAATCGCGGCTATGGCCATTGGGAATAACGATTTTCTGCGCAGCGTTGGAAGATACATAACTACGGTAAAAAATGCTAACAAGGTAACTAGGTAGGGAGTTAACATGATCGGTGATACTGGTTGGAACCCTATCTGATAGTCCACCAACCGGCGAATTTCTGGTGTTATAAACCATAGCCACCACATATGACCGAGGTACAATTCAGGATAAGATCTATAGAGAACTATCCCCAGCGCAAGCGCTGCTATCGGATAAAGATAATTAACAAGCGTGCTCAGATGTACCAAATAAAAAAGAAATGGAAAGGACCAGAACAGAGCAATTGCTATCCATATTTTTTTAATACCAGAATGAATCCTAGTATTATTTGATGTGCTCAGTGATTGTAATGCCATAGCCGGACTCCTTGAATACACCCTTTAGTGGCATCGGAATATTTCCTCAGTGCACGCCATTTTTCTTTAGGTCGATAACGTAAACATTGCACTAATCCGTAATTATCTGTTTGCACTCGGCAACGGGCGGCTTTAATCCAGTATCCGTCTCCCCTTCCAGAAAACACTCTCCAGATGCTTAGGTGTTTCATCTTAAATCTTGCTGCGTATACGGCGAGACACCGCTTGCCACTTCTCTTTCCACCATATCAGCGGTGACCTCTGCAGGTCATAGTGATAACCCAGTTTATTATTCATTAACGTTCCATTAATCACCAAGCCACGCGGGCGATTCATCTGAGAACTCCCCATGACGTGCTCGTGAAAAGCTCGACGAGAGGTTTGACCTAGCTTGATTACAGAAAGGACTCGATCGACCAGAGGCGCTATAGTCAAGCCATCTGACACCATCGGGAATGGCGGCGTATCTAGTAGAATATAATCATATTCCTTGCGCGCCTCTTCGATTAATGACTCAAAACGTGGCTCCCCAATCAGTTCTGCAGGGCTGGGTGGTACATCACCAGCCGCAATGACTTGCAGTTGCAGATCAGATTGATCCGTTACGGATTGCAGACAGGCTTTCCACTCACATTGTCCCGCTAAAAATGCGGCTAATCCAGGCTGTTGCGCGATACGCATAACCTCATGCAAGTGCGGCTTCCGTAAATCCGTATCTATCAGTAAGACACGCTTACCGTCTTGTGCTAATGCTGTCGCAAGCTGAGATGCCACAGTGGTCTTTCCGTCGCCCTGACTGGCAGAACTCAGCATGAGTACTCGCCCCTTGCCGCCGCCCGAGACGTCCATATATATTTTGCCACGTAGCAAACGTATGGCTTCGCCATAACCCGAACGCGCATCAGGGACAATCATTTTACTGTGCTTTAAATGATGCGTATTCGGATTGAAATCTGGGTACTCAGGAAGGGCACCGAATAATGGCAAGGACGAGTATCGCTGCCGAATTTCTTCATCCGAATGAAATCCCTTATAGGTAACAAACTTCCCAAGCACAACGCCCAGACCAATCAATAGACCCAGAACACCACCGACTAATACATTGCGTCCAGCCACAGGAGTCACCGGAATATCGTGGACCAACGCGGTATCTAAAATTCGATTCTTGGTGATGGTATTTGCTTGACTAATTGCCGCTTCCTCTTGTTTTTCCAGCAGGAACATATAGAGCTTGCCAAGCACTTCACTGGAACGCGTTAAAGAAAGCACCTGCAAGGCCTCTTGCGGATACTCGCCCATACGCTGTTTATAGCGGCCAATAAGTTGACCAAGAGTTTCAAGTTGTTGATGTACTGAAGATTCTTGATTGCTGAGCACATTACGAATTGCATCTTTAATCGCGTCGATTTCTGAGTCAGCCTGCTTCATTTCTGGTGCTGCGGGCTTATAGAGTGTCGCTATTGTTGCTTTTTTACCTTGCGCTGCGATCAATTTATCACTAAGACCATTAAGCACGGTGTCATTTACGCTACTGATCAAGTAAGGATTAACATGTATGCTAGGTGAGTTCAGTTCAGCTCGTAATCTTTGCAAGCTATTGAGCTTAAGCTCCAAGGCGCTTCGCTGACTTTCGTAATCAGCCATCTGGGTAATCAATGCTTGCGCATTAGAGGTCACTGACAGTACACCACTCTTGCTCTGATAACCCGCCAAATGTTTGTCAGCCGTCTCTAACGCAGACCGAACCTTGTCTAACTGTAAATTCAAATAACTATAGGTAGAAGATGCTTCACCGGTAGCCCAGGCATGAGTTTGCCCCATATAAGTCATCATCAGCGAATTCAAAAAGTCCTGAGAAACATATGGGTTTGGATTTTCAAATGACAACTTAACGAGAAAACTCTTGGCAGAATCCGCCCCCCCGTCCCCGGCCTCCGCAACGGTAATATTACCATCAATAGCTTTGTAAATAGTCAATGGCGACTGGATGACGAGGTTGAACCTCGTGCCCGGCTTGGGTAAAAAACCGGGCACATTGGGTGTTAAAATCAGCCGTAGTGACGGAGCCACACCGGGCTCGCCTAAAATACCACTCAGTAGCAATTGCTTTCCGGATCGAATTTCATAACCACCTGCAGTCGCAAATACAAGCGTTAGCTTCTTACCGTACAGAACTGGATCAATGACCTTTACCAACGTGGCATGAAACCCATCTTTGGGCGGCATATAGATTTTCATAGAGTGGCCACTGAAGAGCCAACTCCAAAAATGAACGGACGAAGCTTCATCTGGATTTAAAATCGTTACATTTAGCCCGGATCTTTCTATCGCGCGCTCAATGATATCGCGACTCCGCATGATTTGTATCTGTGTATCTATATTGGGAGCCTGACTTAATCCAGCCAATAACGCCAAGTTAGTATTGACGTTACCGATACTTTGTTCTTTTTCTGCATTACCGAGATAAATAGAACCTGTTGATTCGAAGACCGGAATACTGGAAAGCGTTAAAATCAGTGCTGTGATCACTCCAACGCCCGTCAGTACTACAGGCCATCGCCAATGCATTCGCAATGACCGGAGTAAAGCTGAAAAATCAATTTTATCTCCTTCGTCTCCGCTGTTCATATTCATACCGGCACGTGCATGTAGCGGCAAGAGGTTGTCACTTCTACGCTGGGACAAGTTTTCTGAATTATCAGTCACGGGATCATCCTATTGTGACAAGAACTTAATGGAAACAAATGGATTCAACAAACCGGATATAGCCTGTAGGGAGGGCAACAACAGTTGTATGACCTGGTTCCAACTGCTGATTGCTGTTTGAGGTACATAAACAATATCTCCGGATTTCAAATAGAAGGGTGCCGCTTTACCATCCAGAATTGCCCTGGCGTTTACCACCATAAGCTCTCCACCCGTGCCTTCGGATCGTATCACTCGAATATCACTCAAACGCGCATTAGTCAGAGCAGCATTATCCATCCCCGTTGCCGACAGCGCCTGCAGCAATCCTAATCGACCATCCACAAAAGGCACCGCACCCGGCTTGCTAACCGCACCGAATACATAGGCTTGCATATTCGCAACGCTCGGAACAACCACGGTATCACCGCTGACTAATTGTATATTTTGATCAAGATTCCCATTCATTATGAGTTGATGAAAATTAATCGGTAATTTTTGGCCTTCTTGCACCACATAAGATCCACGCAGATCAGCTTTGGACAAAGTTACCGACCCGCCAAGAGACATGGCCTCCAATAAATTCAGAGGTCTATCAGAGTATTTCAAGCCCGGATCGGTGAACTCCCCGAGCAAATAATAGCGTATGCTATGCGCAACCTGGAGTTGAACCGTGACATCTGGATGAACGATGTATTTTCCATACAGCTTGGTGATAGAAGTCTGTAACTGAGCCGTGGTCATGCCCGCGACATGGATTAATCCTAACAGTGGTAATTGAATATTCCCATCATTACTGACCAAAGCTCCGGGCAAACCAACTGAACTAGTAGCCACCGGTGTTGAAAGCGTAGGATGCTGATAAACCGAAACCGAGATGACGTCTCCAGCACCAAGGTGATAAGTGATTGCTCGGTGTAGTAATTGTTTAATCACACTGGGTGCGAGGATTTCTTCTTTATTATTTACCACCGGACTGGGTAGCTTGTGTACTGAAACCGAGGTCTTCATTCCAGCGACACCTGCACACCCTGCCAAGGCCGCACTTAGCAGACCCAATACAAAGAATTTACTGAGATCATATCTTAACTTCGCAACACATGATCTTGAAAAGAGTCGACGAACCCAATAGAAAAAATGATTATCTATCGCGCGACCCTGTTTGGGTTTTGAATTTGTCATATTCACATCAACGACCTCACGCTATGAAGAACAGAGGGTCAGAACCCACAGAACACGAGATTCGCATTTAGACCCCAATCTCTTCGCGACATTATGCATAATTCATGCCAATCAAAACATTTCCACTTTATCTTATGGATTGCGCGTATCTGTTCAAATCATGCACCCCGTATCACGGACACTAGCGGATTGTTCTACAGGATTTTTTTAAACACTTTGGAGAGCAAATTATACGACTCACGCAAATAATATAAGTATTTTTGTATGTTATTATTTAGTTTATAGCCTTACTATTTCTTGGCGCGTGGAGAGCTATCCATTCAATTCTCTTCACATCTGGGACAAAACAGCAGACACGGCCCTGGAGATTTTCAAAAAATTTATTTTTCTTGAATTCAAAATGTTAAATGCAATGAACGCTTAATTTCTGTCCACATCAAGACACACTATGTAAAATTTTCAGTGCAACCACTAAAATATCGTACTTTATCAAAAAGTTACCAATAAATAACAGTAAGATACAGATCCTTTTACACCATTCAAGGCAGCCTCTTGTAACAGTTTTATTACACTCTATTTTCTGTAAGAATCCGCGTCAATTTATATATATAAATGATTATTATAGATATTTTTATTTGGCACATTAAATGCTTATAAACAGCATAATCCCTCATATTCATAAATATGTGCATTCTTGCACCATTCAATGGAGACCCACCAAGATGTCCACCCTCACCAGCCACAACCTTCAAAATCTTAATGAGTTTTTCGACAGTAAAAATGTGCTTGTAACCGGCGGTTTCGGTTTCGTAGGTGGCCATATTGTCAAAAAACTGGTCAATTTTGGTGCGAATGTCACCGTCGTGGACATTAATATTGATCCCAAACGTGACTCCATACTCAATTGCGACTCCATGAATCTTCGCTCGCAAATTTTGGTACAAGAGGCCGATGTTGTGGATGCCCAAGCCATGAAAGAGATCATCCATGAAGGTCGCTTTCATTCTATTTTTCACTTCGCGGCATACGCTTCGGTGATTGAAAAAGCAATTACCGCACCATATGACACCATCATGGCGAACACCATGGGCTGGGTGAACATTCTTGAAGCCTGCCGTTTGGCTCCTTATAAAACTAACATGATTTTTTTGTCGTCGACCGACAAAGTATACGGAGAAATGGATGGTGACTCCTATTCGGAGCACCTTACCCCTTTGCGGGGTATCGGGGTGTACGATTCAGCAAAGCTCGCGGCAGATGTTTTTTCGCGTACCTATCACGAAGCGTTCGGTCTACCGACGGTAACGCTGCGTATGTGCAATATTTTCGGGCCATACGATTTCAACTTGGGTTATCGTCTTCTACCCAAAGCCATGGCTAGCATGTTCAGCAGTCATGAACCGCAAGCCCCTGAACTTTATTTTGATGCCATTGAACATCACCGTGATTACCTGTATGTAGACGATCTCGTCAATGCCATCCTGCTCCTAGCCCATACCAAGGAGTGTCGTGGCGAGGTCTTTAATTTGTCCGCAGGCACTTATCTTCCCACGCCGCAAATGCTCAAAACGATTGTCGAGCAGGCGTCTGAAATCGAAAAAGAATTTGATCCAGAACGCGCTGAATTCATCATGAACAATGGGATAGCCATACGGGTGCGTGCCAGTGGATCAACCGTACATGCCATAACCAAACAGCATCTAAATGGGGAAAAACTAAAAAAAGCAACCGGTTTTGCACCACAATCGGATTTTCTGGAATCACTACGGGAAACCATTCGCTTCTATAGAAATTATATGATGACCCGAGAAGAAGGTTGCTGAAATGTCCAACTTCTGGGAGGGACGTCAGTGCCTGGTAACTGGTGGCGCGGGCTTCGGTGGATCACATCTTTGCGAATTATTACTAGCGCTGGGTGCAAAAGTACATGTCATGGATCGCTGGCTACCATCTAACTCTTACCTAGTTATTGCCGACCTCGTCTCTCGAATCAATTACATTCAGGGCGACATACGCGATATGGATCTACTGCGACTCACCTTGCAGCGTTTCAATATCAATACCATTTTTCATCTAGCCGCGCAGCCCATTGTGCCCATTAGTAATGTATTACCCTACGAAACTTTTAGCATCAATGCGGGGGGCACTTACACGGTCCTAGAAGCTGTGCGAACTGCGCAATGCGTAGAAAATCTGGTGTTTGCTTCCAGCGGCGCTTACTACGGTGCCACCAGCACCCATCAAGCGATTCCGGAAACGCATCCACCACTTCCAGCAACAAACATTTATGCGCCATCAAAAGTGGCCGGAGATGTCGCCGTGAGAACCTACGCAGAGGTCTATTCCATAAAGGCGGCAACCTGTCGCTTCATGAATACCTTTGGGCCAGGTGATAGCAATTTCAGCAGAATTGTACCGAGAGCCATTCAGAACATGATCAACGAAGCGCCCTATGACTTTGGATCACGAGATGACGGCAGTTCGCAAATTGATTGCCTGTATATAGATGATATGACCCGGGCCTATATTAGTGTGGCGGAGCATCTCGACAAGGTTTCTGGTGAAGCCTTTAATTTCGGCACCGGCGCACCCATTTCGACACGGGCATTAGCCACTGCTGCGAATAGGGTTTTTGGTGGCAAAAAAACTCTGCCTCAATTCTCCGGCCCGGCCAAGACTACACCCTCCATCAAATATCTCGACATATCAAAATCCCAAAAACTGCTAGGCTGGAAACCAACGACCACCCTAGAAGATGGTCTGGAAGCAACCATAGCTTGGTATCGGGAAAATTGGCATCGCCTTTAACGCGGGAGTCAAAAATGCCTCAAGAATTAAAAACACTCCAACTTGGTTCAGCATGGTTTCCTGAGCATTCAGGAGGTTTAGAGCGATACTACTTTGATCTTTTTAACCGTCTTCCAGAGCAGGGTATTCTTAATCGCGGACTCGTAGTAGGCAGTCACAACGTGTCCAATAACGAAAAACAAGAAATTCTGGCATTCGCTAACCCTTCTTCGCCACTTCTGCATCGTTGGTATAAAGCGCGGTACGCCGCTAAGAATTCTCTGATATCTTTCAAACCCAATCTGATTTGTATACATTTTGCTCTTTATGGATTTCCTGCAAAGGATTTACTCGGTGACCTACCTGTTGTCGTTCATTTTCAAGGGCCATGGGCGCGTGAATCCGCTCTAGAAGACGGAAAAAATCCTTCGATTATTAAACATTACATTGAGAAAACCGTTTACCGTCGTGCAGACAGATTAATTGTCCTTTCAGAATCATTTAAAGAGATACTAGCTAAGGACTATAAAATTTCTCCAGAAAAAATAACCGTCGTTCCCGGAGCCATTAATACCCATGCATTTAATTCGACATTAAATAAAACTGAAGCCAGAGAAAAACTCAAATGGGAGAAAGATCGGCCGATAATTTTTGCAGTGCGCCGTTTATCCCGCCGTATGGGTCTCGAAAATTTATTAACCGCTATGGTTGAAGTCATCAAAAAATATCCTGAGGTAATGCTTATAATTGCTGGCAAAGGCAGTATGGCGACCGATCTTGTTAAAATGTCTAAAGATATAGGGATTGAAAACAATGTTTCATTTCTTGGATTTGTTGCTGACGAGGATCTTCCACTAGCCTATAGAGCTGCTGACTTCAGCGTAGTGCCGTCCATTTCACTAGAAGGGTTCGGCCTAGTTACCGTGGAGTCTCTCGCAGCAGGCACCCCTGTACTGGTAACCCCCGTTGGGGGCTTGCCAGAGATTATAAGGCCTTTCGCTTCAGAGTGGGTTACGGAAAACACCAGCGCCACAGCAATTGCCAAATCTATTGTCGGTATTTTATCAGGAACCATAAAAATGCCTACGTCAATTAGATGCCAAGAGTATGCACAACGATATGATTGGAATAATGTTACTCCAGTAATTTCAAAAATTTACAGGGATACAATATTATGAAAATACTCTTTATTGACCAAACAGCAAAGCTTAGCGGTGGCGAATTAGCATTACTAGATATCATCACGCCTTATCGCGACCAGAGTAAAGTTATACTTTTTGAAGATGGGCCATTGAAAGGTGAGATCGAAAAACGCGAAATCAGTGTGAGTGTAATAAAATCCTCTAGTGCTTTAAAAAATATTAGACGCGGCTCCCGTATTCCACTGTCTGGAATTATATCGTTATTGATGCTAGCTAAAAAAATCGCACAAGAGGCAAAAAATTATGACTTTATTTTTGCTAACTCTCAGAAAGCTGGACTCATTTCTGTTCTGGCTGGTCAATTAGCACATAAGTCAGTGGTATGGTATTTACACGATATAGTGACTAAAGAGCATTTCGGTTCGGCTCAACTCCTCGCAGCTAAATACATCAGCAAACATGCGGATCAAATTCTTGTAAACTCTAAAGCAACCAAAAATTCACTTCAGCAGTTATCAGGGCGCACCAAAGGTGTGCACTTGGTCTACAACGCATTTAACACAATGCCATTTTGCAAAATATCCGCAGCAGAAAACTTGATGAGCATTCGCAGTACGTTAGGTTTTGACCAGCGTCCACTGATCGGTGTATTTGGAAGACTTTCGCCTTGGAAGGGTCAGGATGTTTTTCTACGCGCCCTCTCGCGAATGAACGAAGTTCAGGGTTTAATTGTCGGCAGCCCGCTGTTTGGTGAAGAAGCCTATGCCACGCATCTGAATCAGAATATCAAGGACCTTCATTTAGAAGATCGTGTAAAAATGGTGGGTTTTCGTAAAGACATCCCAGAGCTCATGAGCACTTGCGACATTATCGCTCATACATCCGTAGCACCAGAACCATTCGGACGGGTGATTGTAGAAGGTATGCTGGCCGGACGGCCCGTAGTGGCCAGCCAAACCGGGGGCCCCATCGAAATCATTGAAAATGGCATTACTGGGCTTCTGTATACGCCAGGAGATGAGCAAGAGCTGGAATCGGCTATTCGTCATCTGTTGAGCGATCCTCAAGGCACCGCACTGATGGCACAGCGTGGCAAGGCATCGGCTATTCGTCGGTTTTCACTGGATGGCATGCATGAGCGTATAGAGGACATTCTCAGTGTTTCCTTTAAACAACAAAAAAAATATCTGCTACAGACTTCAGGCTGAAAATTAGACCGATGAGAATCTTGCTCCTGAGCGTAATCACAGGATATGCTAACTCCTTTTCAGACATCTCTGTGACAGTTGAGTGATATGAAGTATTTTTCAATGCTCTGCACCGGAGATAAAATATGGCGACTATAAAGTTAATTATGAGAACTAATAGCACATTAGAATGGTCTACATGGACACCTTACATTATGGTAATTGGTGACATCTCCGCTTTTTTACTCGCATTCTACTTTGCCAGATTGTCACATGCTTTCTACTACGGATTAAACCCTTTATATGTTCTCGGGAGCTGGTGGGGAAGCTTGGCGCAGATTAACATTTTACTGTTTTTATTACTAGTAGTTTCGGTAATCATCAGCTTTTCAATCAAAGGGCACTACACTCAAAGAAAAGCATTTTGGGATGAAGCTGGTGAAATTATAAGCGTTTTAACCATATTTATTGCTCTAAATTCAGCAATTGCTTTTATTGGTAAATGGCCACTATCTCGTCTCTGGCTATTTTCTACATGGGCACTTATTTTTATATTTTTACCACTTTCCAGAATTATGATAAAAAAAATATTAACGCGTCTTGGCGCCTGGGCACGCCCCGTCGTCATTATTGGCTGTGGCCAAAATGCAGCAGAAGCCATCCGTGCGTTAACGAGTGAATCTTTGCTAGGATACTCCATCCAAAAAATATTAGTACCTAAAAATTCTAATTTACTAGAAGACGAAAATTATTATCCTAAAGTCGGCATTGAACCTCTCAGCAGCGATCCTCTAGGTCAACTATCTGATATGGGTAGTCCGCATGTAGTGTTAGCTTTAGATATGGACCAGTGGGAAACACAGGAAAAACTGGTACGCACGCTTGGCTTAGGATATCCACGACTCACTATTGCACCACCCCTTCGTGGTTTACCATTATTTGGACTTGAAGTAATGCATTTCTTTAGCCAAGAAGTCTTTATGCTACGAGTTCGGGACAATCTTGCGCGACCAGGTCCTCGCATTATAAAACGCATGTTTGATCTTGTTTCAGCTACTCTTATCGTCATTCTCATCTCGCCGATATTGTTATTGATAACTGCGCTCATAAAATCCGAAGATGGCGGCAAAATATTCTTCATACAGGAGCGCGTTGGTCGCAATGGTGCATTATTTCATTGTTTCAAATTTCGCAGCATGGTTTGCGACGCAGAAGACCGACTCACAGAATATCTTCAATCCCATCCTGACATCGCCGATGAATATCAAAGGAACTTCAAGTTGCGCAATGATCCTCGAGTCACCCGTATCGGAAAAATCCTGCGGAGTGCGAGTCTGGACGAGCTCCCGCAACTTTTTAATGTGCTGCTTGGCCAAATGAGCTTAGTGGGACCGCGCCCCCTGCTAGAGAGAGAAACGGACCGATATGGTGATGGTATAGTGCTCTATGCTCAAGTAAAGCCAGGAATTACCGGGCTGTGGCAAGTCAGTGGACGTTCTGAAACCACCTTTGCAGATCGCGCAGACTTGGATGCTTGGTATGTAAAGAACTGGTCGCTATGGTATGATATCGTTATCTTATTTCGCACTGTTAAAGTCGTATTTTCTAGAAGCGGAGCCTATTAGATAACGGTATTCTATTTGCTTTCGACTTCAACGTATCATTTTTCTGGAAGCAATAGCACTTTCGCCGAAAAATACGATAAAAATCCGACGAAGCTGATCTGAGCGTCTACACTAGAGGATACACCTCTAAACTTCAGTGAAAAATCGGGATAGCGGAATATGCCAGTAAACAATTGCAACGGACTAAGTAGCGACGAGGCGCGGCAACGGCTTGCCCAATATGGCCCCAATGCGGTCATCGAAGAAAAACCCAAAAACTGGCTGCTTTTTCTCCACAAGTTCTGGGCACCGGTACCCTGGATGCTGGAAGGCACCCTGATTCTGGAAGTTATTCTGAGCAAGTGGCCGGAAGCAATCATCATTACCTTGTTGCTCATTTTTAACGGCGTGCTCGGTTTTAGTCAGGAGCGCAAAGCGCAGAGCGCACTCGAACTGCTCAAAGAGCGACTGCGAATTCAGGCTCGTGCTTGTCGCGACGGACAATGGCAAAGCATCTCGGCCGCCGACTTAGTCCCAGGTGATCTGGTCCACGTGCGGGTCGGCGATATGGTCCCTGCCGATCTGCATCTCAGCGATGGCGGTATCCTGGTAGATCAGTCCGCCTTGACGGGAGAAGCTATGCCGGTGGAATGCACCACAGGCGACACTCTCTATTCCGCCTCCATCGTGCGTCGCGGCGAAGCATCGGGGGAAGTTACAGCGACCGGCGCCCGGAGTTATTTTGGTAAAACCGCTGAGTTAGTGCGTGTTGCCGGTGTTAAAAGTCACCTAGAAGAACTGGTTCTTTCCATTGTCCGTTATCTGGTAATGATGGACGTTATTCTCGTCGCCGCGATCCTGATTTATGCAGCCGCCCGCCACATCTCTCTTGCGGAAATCCTCCCTTTTGCGCTCATCCTGCTGGTGGCTTCGGTTCCGGTGGCGTTGCCCGCCACTTTCACCCTGGCTACCGCCATTGCCTCTCTCCATCTGGTACACCGTGGGGTGCTGGTCACCCGTCTGGCCGCTGTGGAAGAAGCCGCCGCCATGAGTGATCTTTGTAGTGATAAAACCGGCACTCTCACCCAGAACCATCTCCTTCTCAGTCAGACAAAGACTTGGCCCGGCGTGGAAGAGGCTGAACTTCTAAAGATGGCCGCCGTAGCTAGTGACAGCGCCACTCAGGACCCCATAGATCTCGCCATTCTCCAGAAGCCGACAACCGGGATTGGTGCGTTACCGGATCGCCAGCAATTTGTGCCCTTTGATCCCGCTACCAAGCGTTCGGAGGGGGTTTTCCTGCAAGACGGCACATCTTGGCGCGCACTCAAAGGTGCGCCGCAGACGATCGCCAAGCTGTGCCGCAATACGGACTGGGAATCTGCAACCACGGCTCTCGCTGCCAGTGGCGCACGAGTGCTCGCCGTGGCGGCCGGTCCAGAGGGTCATCCGCGCTTTCTCGGCCTGCTCGCACTCGCGGACGCCATCCGTCCAGATGCTGCCGAAGTCGTCCAGCATTTGCAGGAACTTGGCGTACGAGTACGCATGGTCACCGGCGACAGTCTGCCGACCGCCGAAAATGTGGCCACATCACTGGGCATCACCGGCAGCGTTTGTGACCGCACTGCCCTGGCTGAGGACTGTGGCGTGTATGCTGGGGTTTTCCCTGCCGATAAGTTTCATCTGGTGCAAGGGTTGCAGAAAAAGGGCCGGATCGTCGGCATGACTGGTGATGGCGTCAATGATGCCCCTGCACTGAAACAAGCCGAGATGGGCGTGGCCGTGGAAAGTGCCACCGACGTGGCCAAGGCAGCGGCTAGCCTCGTGCTGACTGCGCCCGGCCTGCAGGGAGTGCTCGATGCGGTAATCACCGGTCGACGTGTCTACCAGCGCATGCTCACCTATACCCTCAATAAAATTGTCAAGGTCTTTCAGGTCGCCTTGTTCCTGAGTCTGGGTTTCTTGATGTTCCGCAGCTTTGTGGTCACTCCGCTGCTGGTCCTTTTGCTGCTCTTCGCCAATGATTTCGTGACCATGTCGCTGGCTGAGGATAATGTGCGTCCCTCGCCAAAGCCGGACCGCTGGGATATTCGAACGCTGGTCCTTTCCGCGTTAGTGGTGGCTTGCGCTTGGCTGATTTATATTTTCGCCGTATATGGCGTGGGCCGGTCCTTGGGACTGCCACTGGCGTCCGTGCAAACCCTGGATTTTCTTGGGCTGGTATTTTCCGGCCTCGCTAATGTCTTTTTGGTACGGGAGCGCGGTCATCTCTGGGGATCAATCCCTGGTCGCTTTTTGCTTTGGGCAAGTCTGGCAGACATAGGGATAGTAAGCGGTCTAGCGGTTATGGGCTGGTTGATGGCACCATTACCGATAATAGTTATCGCCTACCTGCTCCTAGCGACGGTGTTCTACACCTTTTTCCTTGATCAGCTCAAGGTATTTTTATTACGAAAACTGTAAATTCAATTTGAAGGCTGCTCCATACACTTTCCGTTTTGCTGCGCTCATCGTCTTCTCCTTGCCAGACAAAAGCTTAAACCACTGCCTCAAATATAGGGACCACTATATTCTATAGCATACAGGCGCATTTTTTGCTTCGTAGAAAACGATCACGGACAACGACGTCCTCGCATCCTGTAAACTGGGATGCGGGGATTTTTTGTGCAGAACTGAGTATTTTGGAGGAAAGAAAGATGATTCAAAAACACGCGCTGAGTATTGGCTATGTGGCGCTGACTGATAGCGCCCCCCTGATCGTCGCTCGTGAAAAAGGCTTTTTTGCCGCCGAAGGTCTTGAAGTAAGCCTGCAGCGCGAGCCTTCATGGGCGAGCCTGCGCGATCATCTACTATTCGGCGATTTGGTCGCTGCGCACGCTTTGGCACCCCTGCCCATGGCCGCCACACTGGGCATCGCCTCCCCCAAAATACCGGTCAGCACAGCGCTGAGCTTATCCCTAAACGGTAATGCCATTACGGTTAGTCATGCGCTACATCGACGCTTGGTGGATGCCGGGCTGAGTGGTGGCGATCAACCGCTTCTCGCCGCCCAGATCCTGCGCCAGATTATTCAGGCCCAACCCAGCCGTAAATTACGTTTTGCAGTGGTTTCTCCTGTATCGAACCACCATTATCAACTCCGTCACTGGTTGCAGGCCGCCGGTATTAATCCCTTAGCCGATGTTGAAATCAGTGTGGTACCTCCGCGTTATATGGTCGAGGCACTGCGATCTGGTGACATTGATGGTTATTGCGTCGGCGAGCCTTGGGGTAGCCTCGCAGCAGTCGAAGGCGTGGGTACGCCTATTATCAGCAGTTATGCGCTCTGGAATAACATGATGGAAAAAGTGCTGGCGGTACGCGACGACTGGGCACGGACAGAGCCGGAGTTACATCTTGCTATGATCCGTGCCGTCCTCGCTGCAGGGCGCTGGCTCGACGACCCACAGCATCGACTGGAAGCAGCACCCTGGGTCGCTGCAGCCATTGAAGTCCCAGCCTCCGTGGTCGAACTGGCGTTGATTGGCTTAGTACCAGGGCTGCCTCGGCGGGAAGATTTTCATGTTTTTACCCGCTATTCAGCAAATTTTCCCTGGCATTCCCATGCTTACTGGCTAGCAAAACAGATACAAGGGACGGGACAATGGCCCGAAGATGTACGTCCCGAAATTTTAATCCCACAAGTATACCGTTGTGACATCTACCGGGAAGCGGCAAAGGCTTTGCACATTCCGGCCCCTTCCTTGGACTTCATACCTTGGGGTACACAGCCTCAACCTTGGCTCGCGACAGATACTGAAGGTTCTACGATACGCATGGGGCCGAATCTGATTTTTGATGGCAGCACAGCCACCTTCTAAGCCATAACGCCTTATTATTGGGCCCCATTCTGGGGAGTACGCACTATTTTCGGGCAAACCAAGCGCCCGTAAACGTCATAAAACTAGGTGTTCGGGTCGACCACAGCAAACCGCCAACACCTTCTTTTTGAGTGAACATCGACTGAGCAGCACTCCGCGCTCCAACTACCGACACACAGTGGCACGATAACTGCTTTTGTTGACACAAGCACTGTTCACTGACGAACAGCGTTTTGGAACGAAGGCGTTCCTGGCTCATGAGCCGGGAACGCCTTTTTTCATTTTTCAGCCATGGGCATTTGAGGGAACCACAATGAAAGAACTGTTCACACTGCTGCGGAGTGGAAATTGGCGAGCACTGGTGGCTAGCTTCCTCTACTTTGACACCGGTTTCACCGTCTGGCTGCTCTATGGGCCTTTAGCACCCTACATGATCAAAAATCTGGGGCTCGCGCCTGCACAACAAGGCTTTTTAGTGGCCGTACCCATACTGGCAGCGGCTATTTTGCGCATTGGCATGGGTAATCTCTATCAGACGATGGATGGACGCTGGGTAGCTCTGGGTGGCATTGTGCTCTCGGCAATTCCATCGCTTTTTCTACTATTTTATCCAGTAGCGCCAAGTTTTCCGTTACTCATTATCCTTGGCATATTACTTGGCGTTGGTGGGGCGAGTTTTGCCGTGGCGCTCCCCATGGCTGGGAGTAACTATCCCCCCAAGGTGCAGGGTACGGTGCTCGGCATCGCGGCGGCGGGAAACATCGGCGCGGTATTGGATGGTTTTTTATTCCCACCCCTAGCCGCACATTTCGGCTGGGCTCATGCCACCGCCGCTGCCCTGCCGCTGCTGGCGCTAGCTGGCGTCGCCATGTTCTTCTGGGGTAAAGACAGTGCCCCCAAAAGCGGACAGGTCGGCCCCGCCTTGGCAGGTTTTGCAATCACGCTGTTCGGCCTAGCGTTTCTCGCCGTTGCCACACCGCTTGGCTGGCTCGGCTTACAGGGTAAAACCGCCTTATTGATGCTACCCGTATTAGGTGTGCTGCTCGCAGGCATTCTGCTCCCCCAACGGTATCGCCTAGCGCTCAAAGAACGCGATACCTGGATTCTCATCCTGATATACGGCATTACTTTCGGTGGATTCGTGGGCATGTCCGCCTATGTCAGTCTATTACTGGTGTCTCTGTACCATCTACCCAAAATTGATGCTGGCATGTTCATGGCACTGTTTGCATTTACCGGCGCCATGCTACGCCCCTTGGGTGGGATCATCGCCGACCATATTTCCGGCACCCATGCTCTCCGTTGGTTTCTGGGTGGAATTTCGCTGACTGATGGGATTTTTGCCCTGTGGACACCGCCACTGGATGTCACCATAGCTTTATTGATTCTCCTGTATGCCTGTTTTGGGCTCGGCAATGGCGCAACTTTCCAGTTGGTGCCTCTGCGTTGGCCCCTAAAAACCGGAATCATGACCGGCATCATTGGTGCGGCTGGCGGGATTGGGGGTTTTTACCTGCCAGTCATTCTCGGTATCACCAAAGAGCAGACGGGCTCTTATCAATCGGGTTTTGCCTTTTTCGCCGCACTTGCTGGCATTGCGCTCGTGCTGGTCGTGGTCATGCGACGCCATTGGTTACCTTGGTCTCACCATGCAGTAATCGCCGCCGCCACTCACTGAATATTTAACTTCTGGAGAGAAACATGATGCACCTACGCACTTCAAGAACCCTGCTACACTGCCCCATTCTGGCTGCAGCCCTGATCGCTTTAACCACCGGCTCTGCAGCCGCAGGCACACTGACAGAGGCCATCACTCAGGGTCAAATCCGTCTAGATTTTCGCCCACGTTACGAATTTATGTCTCAGGCGGACAAGCAGGATGCCAACGCCTTCACGGTACAGACGCTTCTGGGTCTGACCAGCAAACCCATAGCGGGTTTCAGCGCCGACCTGCAATTCATCAACGTAGCGGGGATTGTCAATCAGTACAATAGCCTGCGGAACGGGAAAACAGCTTACTCGCTGATTCCTGACCCCGAGGAAACTAATGTCAATCAGGCTTATTTGCAGTATGCAGGCATCCCAGGCTGGAATCTGCGCGTTGGGCGGCAGGAAATCAATCTGGATGACGAGCGCTTTGTGGGTGCGGTCGGATTCCGGCAAACCCCACAAACCTTTGACGTCGTTTCCATAGAAGGAAAACCTCTGGATGATCTGACCCTTTACGGCGCTTATATATGGCGAATCAAGAATATCCTGAACGAAAATGTGCCATCGCAAACCGTTCTCAGCGAGGCAAGCTGGACACCATCACCGCTGCTCCACGCGCAGGTGTTCGGCTACTGGTATGGCGATCAGGCCCATAGCATTATTCCGGGTGCTGCGGCTTGCTTTCTGACAGGTAATGCGCAGGTTTGCAACAGTGAAACCATGGGTGCACGAGTACAGGGTGCATTACCGCTCGGCCGCAATCTGAAGCTGCCTTACGACCTGAGCTATGCCAAACAGTTACCTTATGCTGGTGGAAGCAGTGCTATCAATGCTTCGTATTATCATATCGGCACCGGGCTTGCTTTGCCTGCAATCTGGGTTCACGCCGACTACATGGTGATGGGTGCGAATAGTCAGGGCAGCTACGGCTTTCAAACCCCATTGGCGACCAAACATGCATTCAACGGCTGGGCTGAGCTTTTTCTGACCACACCCGCCAAGGGACTGCGCAGCCTATATTTTACGCTTGGCGGGAAAGTGATGGGTACCCAACTGGCCGCTATTTATTATCATTTTCAGGCGGATCACGGCGACGCTCAATACGGTCACGAAATAGATTTGTCGGCCACGCATGGTTTCTCAAAGCACTGGAGTGCCGGGGTGCAATATGCCGATTATCGGCGCAGCAGTTACGGAGTGAACACCGAAGGCGCCTGGGTATTTGTGGCAGCGAAGTTTTAGATCCACAACGATACTTCGCACCATAATAGTGCATTTGCACCATCTCATGCACCAAAAAACTCCAAAAGCGCGGCGCAAAATTTAAATAACCTATTGTTTTTTATCATATCCATTTCAGGCATAACTATTGCTTTATCAGGTGTGAAGCGATTCTCAAGAATCGCCGGGGTGCAAAACGGCAAAGGCGTCGTCAGCAATTCAGCTGACTGCGCCTTTTTTCTATTCTGGGAGTCTCGCATGCAAAACCCAAAACCTGCAGAACAACAACGCAAACCGCGCTTAGTCGTGGTCGGCAACGGTATGGCAGGCATTCGTGCCGTCGAAGAATTACTGAAAATGGCACCCGACTTGTACGAAATCACGGTGTTTGGTGCCGAACCACACCCTAACTACAACCGCATTCTGCTAACTCCTGTGCTCGCCGGAGAAATGGCACTGGAAGAAACCATTCTGAATTCCCGTGAATGGTATGCAGAGCAAAATATCACGCTCCATACCGGAAGTCCGGTGACGACAATTGACCGAATCAACCGTCAGGTAGTGACCGCCGATGGTCGCATCGCGCCCTATGATCGACTATTGCTGGCAACCGGAGCAGCGGCGGCTATTGCGCCGGTTCCGGGGAACCATTTGTCCGGTGTTCTCAGTTACCGCGACATGGCCGATGTCGAAGCATTAACCGCTAGCAGCCTGTTAGGGGGCGAGGCGGTCGTCATTGGGGGCGGACTGCTGGGCCTGGAAGTCGCACATGGTCTGCGAGCACGAGGAATGGGGGTTACGGTCGTGCATCGACGCGCATGGCCTCTGGATAAGCAGTTAGATGCCAAGGGCGGTGCCTTACTGCAAAAAGCCATGGAGGAGCGCGGAATTCGTTTTCTGCTCGGCAAGGAATCCGCCGAAATACTGGGCGACCAACAAGTCACCGGCTTGCGCTTTACGGACGGTACCGAACTGTCGGCAAAGGTGGTTGTCATGACCATCGGCATCAAGCCACGCATCGAACTGGCTCAGGCTGCCGGTCTGCAGTGCGAGGCGGGTATTCTCGTCAACGATACGCTGCAAACTTATGATCCACGTATTTATGCCGTGGGAGAATGTGTCCAGCATCGTGGTCAGACTTATGGTCTTGTCGCCCCCCTATTTGAACAGGCCAAGGTGGCCGCCAATCATCTGGCGGAATATGGACGCATGCGCTATCAGGGCTCCATCACCAGCACCAAGCTGAAAGTCACTGGTATCGAACTGTTTTCCGCTGGCGATTTCATGGGTGGAGAGCACTGCGAAGAAGTCACCTTGCTGGATGGCAGCCTCGGCATCTACAAAAAAGTCATCCTGCAGAAAAACAAGGTGGTGGGCGGGCTCCTTTACGGGGATACCGGTATCGGTCCCTGGTTGTTTCAACTGATGCGTGATGGAACGGACGTTTCGGCTTTCCGCGATCATATCGTTTTTGGGGAAACCCATCTGGGAGATTCGGGACATGCCGGGGAAAATCAAGCGGCACGCCTACCCGATGCAGCGGAAATCTGTGGCTGTAACGGTGTTGCCAAAATCAGCATTGTCAAAGCCATCCGCGAACAGGGGCTGTTCACTCTGGAAGACGTGCGTAAATGTACCAAAGCCAGCGCCTCTTGCGGCTCCTGTACCGGATTGGTAGAACAGTTACTGGCCAGTACGCTGGGTGGATTTTATGACAATACACCCAAGAAAAAAGCGCTCTGCGCCTGCACGGATCTAAGCCATCAGGAAGTGCGCGATACCATCCTCCAGCAAAAACTGCTCTCGGTGCGTCAGGTTTTCGCCCAGTTAGATTGGCGTCATCCCGGTGGTTGTGCCACCTGCCGCCCGGCCGTCAATTATTATGTGCGCACGGCCTGGCCCGCAGAAGGTTTGGACGATGCACAATCCCGCTTCATCAATGAAAGAGCGCATGCCAACATCCAGAAAGACGGCACCTATTCAGTAATTCCCCGTATTTACGGCGGCGTCACGAGTCCGTCAGAACTCAAGCGCATCGCCGAAGTAGCAGAACGCCATAACGTACCCATGATAAAGTTTACAGGCGGTCAACGCCTGGATCTTCTGGGCATAAAAAAGGAAGCCTTACCGCAGATATGGGCTGAACTGGATATGCCTTCGGGCCATGCTTACGGCAAAGCCTTGCGCACCGTAAAATCCTGTGTGGGCACGGAATTCTGCCGCTTTGGGGTGCAGGACAGCACCCGACTGGCGATTGAGTTAGAGAAAAACCTGGAACGCATGTGGGCGCCCCACAAGGTCAAGCTCGCCGCCTCGGGCTGCCCGCGCAATTGCGCCGAAAGTACGATCAAGGACTTTGGCATCATTGGCGTGGACTCCGGCTGGGAACTCTATGTTGGCGGCAATGGCGGCATAAAAGTTCGTGCTGCTGACCTGCTTTGCAAGGTCAAAACCCACGCCGAAGTCTTAGAAATGGCCAAAGCGTTTTTACAAATGTACCGCGAGAATGCCCAGTATCTGGAGCGTACCGCACCTTGGGTAGAGCGTGTTGGACTGGATCATATCAAGGCGGTAGTCGTAAACGATCCAGACGCCCGCAAGTTACTGGCGGAACGTATGGACTTTGCGCTCTCTCAGGAAAAAGACCCTTGGGCTGAAGCCGTTTCCGGCCGTCTCAATATTCACGCGGCGCCGCTGCGCCGTATACCCCTCTGAGGAATAACACCATGGAATGGTTAGAACTCGGTTCAATTGAAGAAATCCCCGCTCTCGGCGGACGTTACATCACCACGTCTCAAGGTGAAATTGCCCTTCTGCGCAATGAAAATGACGAGATTTTTGCAGTCAGTAATCGCTGCCCGCATCGCGGCGGACCGTTGTCGGAGGGATTCGTTTCGGGAAAAACCGTATTTTGCCCGCTCCATAACTGGCAAATTGATCTTGAAAAAGGCGAAGCCATGGCACCCGATCAGGGTTGCGTCAAAACCTTTCCTATCCGCATTGAAAACCAGATAGTCTGGCTCGGGCTGGAAAAGGGGACACCATGACCCAGGTCCGACCGAAAAACCGGCAACCCATACCACGGCTTGAGAGCAAATCAGCCTGTCCTTACTGCGGAACGGGATGCGGAGTCATCATTGAGCATGATGGACAGCAGATCACCGGCGTGCGGGGCGATCCGGACCATCCTGCCAATTTCGGACAATTATGCAGTAAGGGCAGCACCTTACACCTCACCAGCAGCGGTAAGGACCGCGCGCAGGTACCCCTACAACGCCAGCGCGGCAGTGCGGACTGGGCAGCACTGCAATGGTCTGCGGCCCTCGCCCAGATGGCCGCCACCTGGGCGGAAATCATCCATCGTCAGGGTCCACAAGCAGTAGCCTTCTATGTATCTGGGCAACTGCCAACTGAAGACTATTATGTGGCTAACAAATTGGCCAAAGGCTTCATCGGCACCAATCACATAGATACCAATTCGCGGCTCTGCATGGCTTCCGCCGTAACCGGATACAAATCCAGCTTAGGTATGGATTCGGTGCCCTGTAGTTATGAAGATTTGGAAACAACAGATTGCCTGTTTATTGTCGGGGCCAATGTCGCCTATGCTCACCCCATATTGTTTCGTCGCATTGAAGCCGCGAAACAGCGTCGCCCTGAACTAAAAATTATCGTGGCCGACCCCCGAAGAACGCCTACCGCCACCATTGCCGATATTTTTTTACCTCTGAAGCCCGGTACCGACGTCGCGCTTTTTCACGGCATGCTCCATATCCTGATCTGGGAAGAATGCATTGATCGAGATTTTATAGAGAATCACACCGAAGGCTGGGAAGCACTCAAAGCGCATGTTCAGAATTATACGCCGCAATGGGTTTCAGAAACTTGCAATATTCCCCTGTCGGACCTTCGGGCGGCGGCGTTGGCCTTCGGTAAAGCGCCTACCGTCCTCTCTCTTTGGTGTCAGGGACTGAATCAATCCAGTCACGGCACTGACAAAAATGTGAGCCTGATCAATCTGCATCTGGCCACCGGCCAAATCGGACGCCCAGGTGCCGGCCCCTTCAGCCTCACCGGACAGCCTAACGCCATGGGTGGGCGCGAAACTGGCGGCATGCCCGCCCTCCTCCCCGGCCATCGAGAGGTCGCTCATCCAGAACATCGCACCGAGATCGCGGCAATTTGGGGCGTGGAAACCCTGTATTCCCAGCCCGGTTATACAGCCGTTCCTTTGTTTCAGGCGCTGGAGCGCGGAGAGGTGGAAACCCTCTGGATTACCTGCACCAATCCAGTCCTTTCCATGCCCGATGTTCAGCAAGCACAGCGCGCTCTAGAAAAAGCACGGCTCGTGGTCCTGCAGGACAGTTATCTGGGCACTGAAACCGCTGATTATAGTGACCTGCTGCTGCCCGCTGCGAGCTGGGGAGAACGGGAAGCCGTCGTCACCAACTCCGAGCGCCGCATCACCCACCTGCAATCCGCTGTACCCGCGCCCGGCAGTGCTCTGCCCGACTGGATGATTTTTCGTGATTTTGCTTTTGCATTAGGGCCGGCTTTGGACAGCATCGGCCATCCAGTGCCCGACGACCGAGACGTATCGTGGACGGCGCGTGCGCAACGCATGTTCGATTTTGTCGATTCCTCCAGCATTTTTCTGGAGTATCGGCAATGTACCGAGGGTCGCGATCTGGACATCAGCGGTTTGGATTTTGCCATCCTCGACACGCGAGGGCCCCAGCAATGGCCTTATCCCAAAGGCGCTAGCACCGGTCAAAAACGCCTCTATGGTGATGGTATTTTCCCGACAAGCAATGGTCGCGCCCGTTTTCGCAATCCGGAGTATCTAGGGGTCGCCGAGGAAATTGATGCCCGTTACCCCATGCGGCTGACTACGGGCCGCCTGCGTGATCAGTGGCACAGCATGAGCCGCACCGGCAAGGTCGCCGCGCTATTTACCAGTGACGAAGAAGCCTTTCTGGAAATCCACCCCGAAGATGCGCAACGTCTGAAACTGGACGACGATACATTGGCCCAAGTAATCAGTCGTCGAGGAAGCAACGTGTTCCGCGTCCGCGTGAGCGCCGACTTGCAACCGGGTTTGGTGTTTGCGCCCATGCACTTTGGACGTCGCTTTGCCCCTGCCGCGCTCTGCAACCAACTCACGCTTGCGGCTATTGATCCGATCTCGGGCGAGCCAGAATTCAAACATACTGCCGTGCGCATAGAGCCAGCAATATTCTCCTGGCAAGGTACCATCCTGCGCCGCAACGTCGACGACACGATCTTCTGCGCCGCACAACGCATCGCTCGCCTTTTTCCTTATGCCAGTCTCAGCCGCATCCGCCAGGGTGAGCAGGAGGGTTTTAGATTACGTCTCGGCGCACATAAAGCGCCAGCGCTAGACGACATCCATGCCTGGGACCAGGCACTAGGCATGGATGGTGTGGATGTACTGGACTATGACGATGCCCGGCGCGGCGTTCGTAAACGTCTTTGTATGGATCATCAACAACTGTTTGCCGCCCGTCTTTTTGGTGAGGATGCCACCCGCGACTGGTTACGCGATTTATTACTCACCGGGACAAATGTTCAATCTTATCGGCATGCTCTTTTTGCCCCCAAAGTTCCACCCGATATGCGCAGTTGGACACGCTCGCGTGGGGTATGCGCTTGTACCGGCGTTGATGAGCACACGCTGCGCCAACATATCCACGCGGGGGCGGTTACCCTCGTTCAGATTGCGCAGAACTGTGGGGCCGGCGGTGAATGCGGGTCCTGTAAACCAGAAATCCTGGAAATCATTCGGCTTGCACAAAAGGAGAGCGCATGAGCTACACCACCCACCCACTGCCCAATCTCATTGGTCGTGTCGCCCGTGGCCGGGAACACGCGGAAGATCTTACCTATGAAGACGCGAACCTCCTGTTTACCGCCTGGCTGAACGGCGATCTGCCTGACCTGGCCGTTGGCGCTTTGTGGACGGCCTATCGAATCAAGGGTGAATCAGTAGACGAATTACGGGGCTTCGTGCATGCGGTCGAAACCCAGATGCAAGCCATCCCATTCAAACACCCCTGCCAGCCGGTGATTCTTCCCAGTTATAATGGCACCCGTCGCGGCGCCAACCTACTCCCCTTGCTGGCACTTATTCTCGCTCGCTGCGGCGTACCCGTACTGCTTCATGGACGCTCCCGCAGTGATGAAAAGGAGGCAGATCGACTCGCCGATCACGACCCGTCTGGACGCATCCATAGCGCCGACATTTTAAGACGCTTCGGCATATCCGGGGCCGAAAACGCAGAACAGGCGGCCACCCTTTTGCACTTACAAGGCATTACTGATCTGCCGGTACACGCCATTCATCCGGGCCTCGACCGCATGCTGAATTTGCGTCAAAAACTGGGGGTGCGTTCCAGCGTGCATACGGTGGTCAAGCTCATCAACCCCTTTGAAACTTCCGCCGTACATTGCGCGGGGGTTACCCACCCTCCTTATTTGTTGCTTCTGCAAGCTTACTTCATGGCTGAAAGACGGACGGCACTTTGTCTACGCGGCACCGAAGGCGAACCCTTTGCCAACCCCAAACGTCGTCCCGACCTACAAATATGTCAGGATGGTCAATCCTCCCTGTGGATGCCCAAGGATGATCAACCCTTAAAAACACTACCTGCGCTGCCTGACGACTCCGGTATCAGCGCCACCTGTCGCTTCATGGAAGCCGTTTTAGAGGAGCACCTCCCACTCCCTGCCCCATTGGCAGATCAGGTGTTATGCCTACTCTGCTTGACCGGCCGATGTGCAAATAGGGATGCAGCTCGGGCCCATCTTTCTGGTCGTTTTTCTCGTCACGCCGCTTAAACCGGAGAATACCCATGCAACAATACAGCCCCATGGTTTCCATCGTCGGCGCCGGTCCCGGTGACCCAGAACTGCTAACGCTCAAGGCCGCGCGCCTTATTGCAGCGGCAGACATCATCTTTTATGACGCGCTCGCTAATCCCTGTTTATTGGAGATGGCTGCGGAGCGCTGTCGGAAAATAGAGGTGGGCAAGCGCGGCGGGCAAAAATCTACCGCACAACTATTGATTCACGAACAACTGATACGTGCCGCCAAGCAGGGGTTGCGCGTAGTACGCCTCAAGGGAGGAGATCCATTTTTCTTTGGTCGCGGCGGGGAAGAATGTCTGGCACTGCGAGCAGCGGGCATTGATTACGAAATTGTTCCGGGCATTACTAGCGGTATGGCCGCCGCAACCTATGCCGGAGTTCCACTCACCCACCGTCATCGCAGCCAGTCGGTATTGTTTCTCACGGGTCACGAAGCCCGAGGGAGTACGCCCCCCAACTGGGCACGCTACGCCAAGGCTGCGGATACTCTGGTTATTTATATGGGTGTTGCGCGAGCAGCCAGCATCTGCAACGATTTGATAGCGGGCGGACTCGCTGCGGAAACCCCCTGTCTCGCGGTACAATGGGCAACCTTGGAACAAAAACAGGTACAAGCCTCATTGCAGGATCTCAGTGGAGAAATTCTGCGCGCAAAATTAGGCAGCCCGGCGATTCTTATTATCGGCGCGGTTGTCGAACTTGCAGACCTCTGCACCTGGATACCCAAGGACATGCTGCCCGAGTCCCACCGTCGGCAAAAACCCTGAGGAATCATGATGACGGAAGTACAGCTTTTACTGGCCCACGGCTCTCGCAATCCACAATGGCGACTGCCCTTTGAAAACATAGCCGCACACCTCCAGACGCGGGTACCAGAACGCCGCATCGTGCTCTGTTATCTGGAAATGTGGTCACCAGGACTGGGGGATGCCCTACGCGAATGCTATGCGCTGGGTCTACGCCAATATCGGATCTCGCCACTTTTTTGGAGCAGTGGCCGCCATCTACAAGAAGACCTTCCAGCCATGATTCAACAGCTTAAGCACGAACTACCCGACTGCAACATTCAGGTGGATGGGCCGTTAGGAGAAACAGAAATCATCCTCCAAGCCGCCCTGCAAGCACTACAGTGAGCCCATGCATCGCATTGTCCTGATCGATAATGATACGGAGCGTGCTGAAATGCTTCGCCAAGCACTCAGCCGTGAAGGTCATCAGGTCGCCGATATATTTGCGTGGACCGCGCTTTCCTGGCAACGTCTTGAAAAACTCAAACCCGAAGTCATCATCGCCGAGGCTGGCACCCCCGAACGCGATGTGCTTGAACATATTGTCTTTCTCAGCGAAACACTGGAACTTCCTGTAGTCGTGCTGGGTGCCCCCGAAGATGAAGACACCATGCGTCGCGCCATTCGTGCTGGCGTTGCCGCCTACGTAGCGCACGGCATTTCGGCAAGAGACATCGCGCCGATCCTTAAAGTCGCGGCGCTGCGCTATGCCGAATACCGGCAATTACGCAAAGAACTAAAAGACACGCAAACCGCCCTTTCCGAACGCAAATTGATAGACAAAGCCAAGGGTATACTCATGCGCGACTTACAGATTGATGAAGCCGAAGCCTATCGTCGGATGCGTCGTCTCGCCATGGACAAGGGCAAAAAACTCTCCGAAATTGCCGAAATGGTAATCACCGTAGGAGAAGCTGGTATAGCGTGATGGGTCGGTACGATATCTAACCCGGATAGCGCGTTGACCCGGCGATCCTCTCTGACAAGGCGGAGCGGGGATAAAAAAAACCCGGCAAAGCCGGGCATAAGCATTTCATCCTAAACAGCAGTAGTACTCATCTACTGCGAACTGCAAACAACGGTACTACGGTACTACGGTACAACACATCACCACAAAAAAAACGAAACTAAATCAATCGAATTACAAACCGCCCAAAAGTCCGCCCAGCAAACCAGTGCTGCCGCCCACAAGGCCCGTAACCGTGCCAGTGACAGGAGACAGCGCGGTAACGGTGCCAGAAAGAAGGCTAGGCACATCGGTGCTCACCGCAGCCAGGGCATTTCCGGCATTGTCAACTACGTTGTTCAGCAGACCTTCGACGCCACTGAGTAATCCTCCCGCCACAATGGTGGTTTCGGCCAATGCAGCGCCGACATCCGAGGTGACGCCGCCCAACAAACCTTCGACGCCCGTCAATGCTCCACCCACCGTGCCATCCAGCGCGGATACCAGCCCGGTTACCGTACTCCCCAAACCAGAAACCAGGTTTCCGGTACCAGAAGTTGCGGTGCTGCTGCCACCCAGGAGTCCACCCAGTAAACCGCTCAAAAGACCACCAACGTTCAATAGCGACATATTGCCTTCTCCTAAAATAAGTTAATAATCACGAAGCGAACCTACTTATGTACTTTTACGAGTGAAAGACACCTAAGCCAGAAACACTCGTACACAAACGTAATGCAAGCTGCGTGCCACATTTTGAGCATCTCGGTAACATCCACCACCCTACTGATTTAACTACTATAAAAAATAAGAAGCAGGCATTATGTGATCATTATCCGGGAAGATTGTTACCTTGTAACCGCCCCCGCACTGCTCAATATGTTACCTCACGTTACCCATCTCCCCCACCTCGGCGCGCCCCAACCACTCAAAATCAGCAACAAAACATATTTGTCTCCAGCATGTTACTTATACGGTAACACAAAGCGCAGGGATAAAATATTTTTCCTGTAATTTCATAAAGATGTGCCATACACTCAAGGGCATAAAGTTTGCTTCCATCATTTAAAGGTATGCCCAGAGACACAACGTACATGACGGCTCAACCCCACAGCCTCCTTGCTTTATCCAGCGGTACCAACCATACAGCCCTGACCTGGGAACTGTACGCGATAGTGCTCGTCGCCCTTCTGATCCTCTATTTTCTGCCGACCATCAGAGCGTGGCAAAAATGCCACGGCAAGTACCGCTGGTGCCTGCAACTGTTCTTGATCAACCTATTCTTCGGCTGGACCCTCATCGGCTGGTGGCAAGTCTGGCGTCGCGCTCGCTGGTCCGGCCCCAGGCTTTTTGCTGGCCATCATAAAAGTCGGTTTACGCGTTCCCGCGCGCACATCTGGCCCCGATCACTCCATTAAGGTCTAACATGCACTCTAAAACCAAAACGATTATCCGTATCACCCTGTTAATGATTTTCGGCGGAATCACCACCGCCGCATCAGCCATGACGAATGCACAAGGAAAAATGCTCTGCCTGCAAGCACGCAATGGCAGTCAGGCCGCACTGGCCGACCTCACCACGGCAGCACAAAAAGGAGATCGCAGCGCAGAAAACTGGCTGGGAGTTTATTATGGTTCTGAAAAAGAATTTGCCCAAGCCTTACCGTGGACGCGCAAAGCAGCACAACAAGGTGACCCTCTCGCTGAGTACGTCATGGGGGGGGCTTATTTTTATGGAGATGGCGTCGCTCGCAACCATCAAAAGGCCGCCTATTGGTACAAGCTGGCCGTTGCTCAGGGTTTTCAGGGTGCCCAAGGAATGCTTGAAAAAGCAGAGACGCAGCCCACCCCAACGCTGGCAGCCGTTCCACCCAAAACCATGCCTGTCCAACCGGTTGCCAATACGGTCCAATCCCCAACGGCGCCCTCCACCACGCCCATACCCACCAGCAACACCCGCAGCCCCGAAGCAGAAAATCACCTGGGGTACGCCTACTATAGCGGTCAGGGCAAAATTCAGAACTATCAAAAAGCGGTGTACTGGTTCAAAAAAGCCGCCCAAGGCGGCAATGCCAGCGCCAAAAACAATCTGGGCGTCGCCTACAATCATGGTCAAGGGGTACCCAAAAACCACGCCAAAGCTTTTTATTGGTATCGGCAAGCCGCAATCCAGGGCAACCCCAGCGGCGAAACTAACCTCGGCGTCGCTTATTACGAAGGGGTCGGTGTCAAAAGCAACACCCCCAACGCCCTGCACTGGTGGAAAAAAGCCGCCGCCCAGGGCGATCATCGCGCCCAAAGCTACCTCAGCGTGGTGCAGCAAAACGCCACGACCTCCCCATAAAATCTTTCGGCCCAACCCCGGCCGATGGTCGCCTTGACCAATAACCAGTGAACTTTTGACTGTTTTTGTTTATCCTCCGTTACAGAATAATCTCCATACGGATGAGACATGACACTTACACCGCCGCAAAAAGTGCACACCCCCGGTCAAATTCATCTCGCCGGCGAGCCCATGGTGATGCACTGCAATCATTACAACCGCTTTCTGCAGATGGTGGTAGAGGGCTGCCAATCCATTGACGGCGTGGGCCTGCAACTACAGGCCGCGCAAGAAGTCGTATATCGGCAATTATCGGCGCTGTTTTCCAGCCACCCCAGTAGCCCCCTTTCAGAGCGCATGACCTATGCAGAAAACCAATACGCCTATTGCGGCTTTGGGCACCTGCATTTTGGGGCACTACCCGACAACGCCCCCTCAGAATGGATCGTGCGTGAGGACTATTCCCATTATGCCAACGCCCTGCAACTCAACCGGGGTGTGCGCAGTTTTCCCGGCGTACTTTTCGACTTGGGGTACTGCGCAGCCGCTTTTTCGGCGGGATACAATCACCCCTATCAGGGAGACATTCTCTTACCCAACGCCGCACTCTCTGCCGGAGGGGCACAAACCCTCTTTCATCTCCACGACGCCCCGACCACACAAAACAACCTGCACACGCATCCACAACCATCCAGCACGGCCAGCACGCCAGGGGGTAACGGAAGCACTATCCCTCCCAAAAGCAGCGGCCTGCATATTGACGAAAACCGCATTCTTGAGCAGATGATGGCTCTGCCGATTCACGGTGACCCCGATACCGGCATTATCGCGGCTTTCGGGGTAGAACTGACGCTGCATTACGCCGATTACTACAACCTGCTCTCATTCCGCTTTGAAAAAGCGCTCAACCAGGCTATCCAAGACTCCCCTTTTCTGGCCAGAACCCTCGCCGCCGAATATCCCGTACTTGCGGAGTATAAAGATTTCGGTCATCTGCGCGGAGATTTTCTGGCCCGCACCCTGCTCACCGAAGCCGGCCACATCTGCGGATTCCGGACCATGGGAGGGATTATGGGTTCTCCGCTCTGGAACACCCTCATCCTGCCCATGCTCCAGAATAAAGGGGACTGGATTCATGGCATCATTGCCGTCATCAACAGTCTGGGCTGGGGGATCTGGCGGGTGATGGAACTGATCCCCGAACAGCGCCTGATTCTGCGTGCCTGGCAACCCTACGAATCTCTGGGACATCTGCGCGCCTTCGGCATGGCCGATGCCCCGGTAGATCATCTTTTTGCGGGCGTCGCCACCGCCTTGATGAACCTCATTTATCATGTGGACGTCACCAGCGGACTGACCCTCGATAACGCCTGCTATGAACAAGCCATGCACAGCGGTGCGCACTTTTGGGCACGACAGACCGCCTGCGTCGCTCAGGGCAGTCCCTACTCCGAGGTCATCGTCGAAAGGGGGATATTGCGAAACTGGTGAAGCCGCGCCGGGCAATTTACGACGCTACGGTTAACCGCATGTCACCCCTTTTTACCCATAAACCGCACAGGGGTTGCGCTCCGCTAACGCACGAACAAGCACTTAACCCCAAAAGCATGTAGGCACGATAATTGCTTAAGGTCATTGACAGCTTGCGTCAACCACAGCGCAAACAAGGCCCAGGAGTTTCGTGATGAACCGACAGAACAGCGCCATGCAGCCCCAGCCGGAATACCCCCCATTCTCGGCAAGAAAGCAGCCCGCCACGGCTGCTCAAATCGCCACAACTACGGATATCCTGCTGGAGCAGCTCAGCAACATTACCGCCAACCTGCGCCACTACCAAGCTTTTGGTGACCGACAAGATCTGGACGAGTCGATTTTCTCCTTGATGGTTCTCGAAGCCCGACTCCTGGAAGAACGCTCGCCGCGTTCCACCCGAATTCTCCAGGTTTCATAACGCAGCACCAGCCCCACCGCAGCACACCGCCACAACACCACCTTCATTCACCACCCTCACGTTAAAGGAAAACCATGAGTATCAATTTAGGCAGCTTGCTGGACAGTCTTTTGGGTTCTAACGGTCACGGAAACGGTCTGCTCGGCGGAAACGCATTACTGGGCAACCTGCTGGGCACCCAGCCAACGGCCTCCAGTTCAAACAACGACCTGCTGGGCAACCTGCTGGGCGGAGACGGACTGCTGGGCGGCAATGCTTTACTGGGCAACCTGTTGGGCGGAAGCTCTGCCTCATCCAGCTTGGGGAGCAGCCTGCTGGGCAATGTTGTGGGGGGTAACGTCATGCCCGGAAGCAGCAATACCGGCCTGCTCGGCAGCCTGAGTCTGGGCGGCATCCTCAACCCCCAAAGCGGCAATATGGCCTCAACGGGCAGCAGCACCACCGTGTCCTCGGGTGCGGCAAGCGGGAACGTGAGCACGGGTACCCTCCTTTCCGGAGGCAACCTGCTGGGTCTTGGTGGCCTGCTGGGTAATCTGCTCGGCGGCCTCTAAACCGCGCATCCGCGCGGGCGGGTCACCCCCCGCGCAGAACCTGACGCCTCGGTGGTAGCCACTCCTGCAAAAACCCACCCATTCCGATGCTGTAGTTCCTGATATTGTAACACGATGTAACGCATGTGATACTTATTACGGTACGCACCCGCAGGGTTACCAAACATCAAACAGCATGTCTCTTTTAAAGTGACATCCAGTGCTGGATGCTCTGGACTGGTAATTCCATGAATGCAGACTAATTAATTCTGTACCATGGATTTCGGCAGCGCTGGCGCCCCATCCCGCATTTTTTGGAGAGGCGCTGGCACGTAATCTGCTAATGAGTCTGCGGTGGTTGTTGTGGTGCGTATGCTCTGCCAGAAAACGGGCAGGAGAACGGAAACAGATCTGGAATACATTACGGGAGAATCCATCATGGAAAATATGAAAAATGCAGTAATGCGCTTTGTGCGGGACGAAGAAGGCGCGGGTGTTATTGAGTACTCGTTGATTGCGGGGATTATGGCGGCGATTATTATCACTGCTTTATATGGTGGGGTCGGCGGAGCCATCACAAAGGTGTTCGGGAAGATTACAACTGATCTAGGCAAGTTTGGCTAGTCAGGGTATCCAACAGTAAGCTGTGCCTGCCTGAATCAAAGCAGTTCACAAGATTGGTTCAGTGCGGGCCCAACAAAACCTAAACTGGTCAACCTATACGCCCCAAGGAGAATCATTGGAATGGCACGCAGGAATAACCGCCCTCTGGGCATTGATTCTGGCTGGCAGCGATGTACGCTTCCGGCGCCTGCCCAATGTGCTCACTCTGGGCGCATTGGCGTTCGGCCTCATCTGGCTGCTGATCACCGGAAACACCTGGTTGGGTGGGCCCGGATGGTCCGGCCTGATGGGGCTGGCCGCCGCTTTTTTCGCACTGCTCCCCTCTTACGCCGAGCGTCAGTTGGCGGCGGGCGATGTCAAATTTATGATGGCCATCGGCGTGCTGGCGGGCGCGACGCCCCTGTTGGGGATTTATCTGCTCGCTGCGCTGATCACGCTGGTGGTCATTCTTCTGGAATATTTGTGGCGCGGTCAGGTGCAGCGCAAAACCCCTTATGGTTTTGGCATCGGCCTCGCCGGTGTACTGGTGATTCTCACCCACTGGCCGCCGCCCGTATTCGCACCGGGGGCTTGGCTGGTGCTGCGCGGTCACCCATGAGCCCAACCGAGGCGTCCCCTCAGCAAAAACCGGATGAACGAGGCTCGTCGGTCATCGACTTCCCCTTCATTCTGGTGTTCTTTTTTTTATTGCTCTGGGGGGTTTTCAACTTCGGATTTATTTTTGTCATCCAGAGCATGATGACCACCGCCGCCGAGGACGGCGCCCGAGCGGCTTTGCGTTATCAGCCGGCCACCGATAATGGTAGCGCCATCGCTGCGCGCGCCGCTGCGGCCACGCAAACCGCTCAACAGGTAGCCAATGTGCTCGGCGGGCTGGCGCCCATCAGCGTCACCGTCAATCCCTCGCTCTGTTCTTATAACCCCAATCTGACCTGCTTCAATGTTCAGGTGACTTTTCCTTATGGACAGCATCCCATCATTCCAGCCCTGGTGAATTTTCCATTCATCGGTTCGGTGGGGGTGCCCCAGCAACTCACCGGCACGGCGGTAATGCAGGTAGCCAACGATAATTTACTGCAAAACTGATTGACACAAAATTCATATTAAGGAGACCGGGAAACATGGGAAACAAGGCGAAAATCGCCATCGCGCTGCTGGTGCTGTTGGCGGTGATATTGGGGGTTACGGCTTACGTGATCAGTATGCCCTCCAGCACACTGCCCTCTAAGCCATCACCAAACCGTAGCACGCCAGCGGCCTCCACCGGAGTGAACGTGGTGGTGGCCAGTAAAACGCTGATGGCCGGCAAACCCATTGCAGCGGACGCTCTGAAAGTCTTGCACTACCCAGAATTCCCAAACGGGGCTTATCACCACACGACATCCGTGCTGGGTCAGGTGCCAACTACCACCATTGGCGCGGGGGTTCCCGTTTTGCGCAGTAACATGGTTTCGGGTCTGGCGACTCAGGTGCCAGAAGGCGCACTGGCTATGGCCATTCATGTGAACGAACAAATCGCCGTGGGTGATCATCTGCATCCCGGCGATTTTGTCGATGTGTTTACCACGCTGCCCGGCAATCAAATGCAAATGCACGGTGGTTGGCCCACCCAGAGTCGCCTGTTGTTAGCGGGCTTGCGGGTGCTGGCCGTGGGGCCGCAGACGGTTTCCAAAAACATCCAGCCCGGACAGCCGGGTCAGGATAATGCCATCGTCAATGGCCAAAACAGCGGCGCAGCGGTGCAACCGCCCAGCACCATCGTGTTGCAGGTACCCGTGGCGTCGGCGGCTACTCTGGCGCTGGCCAGTAATCAAGGGCATCTGGTGCTGGCTCTACGCAACCCCAAAAGTACGGGAATGCCAGATCAGGCGGACTTTCCGACACCGTCGCCAGCGCTGGTGCCCAGCAAACTGCCCCCCAGCCAACGTCAAGACGCTTTGCAGAAGCCGGAAAATCGCGCTTTTGCAGGTTTGACCCTACCGGGGCTGGCGGGGAAAAGCGCTACGGCAGCGCAGTCCATGCGCCCGCTGCCGCCTCCACCGCCGATGATGCAGATTTATGATGGCGGCCAGAAAACTGCCGTTCCTTACTGAATGGTCCCCGCACCTTACTAAAGCGAGACTCTTGTATGAATCCACAACACAAGCCGGGATACCTGCAGCGGCAACTGCGCAACGCTCTGAAACTGGCGACCTGCGCCTTAATCGGCACAGTGCCGCTGGCCGCGATACCTTCTTCCGCGTTGGCAGCCGACTGGTCGGCGCACAGCACCGGTCATTATCGGGCCTTATCCATTCCTGTCGGCACCCAACAGGTGCTGACGCTCAACGAATCGGCTTATCGCGTCGCCATCGGCGATCCCAAAACCGCTTCCGTCCGACCACTGTCCCACAGTCACGGCAAATCTTTACTGATTACCGGCATCGGTACAGGTGAAACCAGCTTGCTGGTCTGGAAACTCGGCCACAAACTCCCAGAAATCTGGCAAGTAAATGTGGACAGCCAGGTTCCCCACGCCCCGCTCGCCGCGCCCGCACCGGGAATGCCCAAAATTTCCGCCCAGGGCAACGTCGTCACCCTGTCCGGTGCGGTATCCAGTCAGATGAAGCAAGAAGCCGCGCTGCAAGCCGCTGCTGCCATGGCGGGCAAAAATGGAAAAATCATCGATGAAACCACCATTCCCATAGACGATGAAGTCCAGGTCGGCGTCAAAGTCGTGGAATTCAGTAAGACCGAGCTGAAAAATGTGGGCATCAACATTTTTTCGGTCAATAACGGTTTCACGCTCGGCACCTTCGGTCCCTCCACACTGACCGGACCCAGCACGCTGGGCAGCGCCCTCAGCGGTGCCGCCTCCACCCTGCCCTTCGCCCAGGCCTTCAACCTGGTGGCCCAGGTCAACAATGGTAGCGGCCTGAGCAGTTACCTTAGCCTGCTCGAAGGCAACGACATTCTGCAAGTGCTGGCCGAACCGACGCTGGTGGCCATGAATGGACACAAGGCCAGCTTTTTGGCGGGTGGTGAGATTCCCATACCGGTGCCCCAGAGTAGCGGCACGGGTTCCCCCACCATCACCATTCAGTACAAAAAATATGGCGTCGCGCTGGACCTGACACCCACCATTCTCAGTGCCCACAAAATCGCCTTACATGTGGCGCCGTCCGTCAGTTCTCTGGACTATACCAATGCCATCACCCTCAACGGGTACAGTGTGCCCGCCTTGCTGGTGCGGCAAGCCAACACCACGGTGACTCTGGGCAACGGGGAGAGCCTGATTATCGGCGGTCTGGTGGATCGACAAATGCAGCAGAACATCAGCAAAGTCCCCATTCTGGGGGACTTGCCTATTCTTGGCGCATTTTTCCGTTCCATTAACTACAGCAAGCAGGATATGGAACTGGCGATTATCGTCACCCCCCGATTGGTGCGTCCCATTGCGGCGGGGGCCAAGCTGCCTCCCCTGCCCGGAGAAAAGTTTGCTCATAGCCGTTTAAATCTGGGCAAGGCCGTTTTCCTGCCCGGAAGTCACTATGATGAACCCGCCACAGGACCCGGATATACACAATGATGGCACGCCCGAACGAGTCTCTGAATCCGAGCACTCAAGCGGTCGCGCTGGCCTTATGCCAGCGCGCCGAGTGTCTGGCCTGGATGCGTCAGGCTCTGGAGGGCATGGCGGTCGTTTTGCCCGTAGAAACCCGTCCGGATGAAATCGTACAGGCGGTCGGAAAAAGTGGCGCGTCGTTATTGATCGCCGACTTTGGGGACACCCGCCCCGACCCGGAGATTTTCGATCAGTTACGGTTGTCTTTTCCGGATCTGAAGGTGATCGGGGTAGGTACGCTCTCCGACCAACAATCTCTGCTCGCGGCCATGCGTGCCCAAGTCGTCGATTATGTCGAAAGCGAATCGCCCGTCACCACCTTGCGCAATGCCGCCGAGCGCGTTTTTGCCGAAATCCGTCAGCGGCGCCAACGCAGCGGTCGCCTGATTACCCTGTGCGGCGGCATTGGGGTTGGCTGCACCACCATCGCCTGCAACCTGACGTCCCTGCTCAAAAGCCAACGGCCTCATGCCAGCGTACTGCTGCTCGACTTTGCCACGCCTGTAGGCGATACCGCCGTACAGATGGGGGTCGCACCACTCATCAGCTTTGCGGAGGCAGTACGCAATCTCAGCCGCTGTGACCGTACCTATCTGAATACCGCCATTGCCAGAACCTCGGACGGTGTGGGGGTTTTACCCCTGTTTCATGAAGTGCGGGAACTGCGCGGACTCAAACTGGCCGATGCCTATCAGCTTCTGGTGTTAATCCTGTCCACTTACGATCTGGTGATTGCCGATGTGGGTGGGGCGGCTTTTTCTGATCTGGGACAATATTTGCAACAAGCCGCCGATGAAATTCTGCTGGTGGTGGACCAGTCCGTTGGACATATTCTGGAAGGTAAAAAAATTGCCGCCAACCTCCGCGAAAAACTCGGTAATCATCTCCATGCGCATCTTCTCGTCAATCATTTTGAACCGGTGCTCGGCGTCGAAGCGGCGGACGTCGCCGACGAATTGGGTCTGCCACTGCTGGAAAACGGCATTTTGCCGGAGCGCCGCATCCCACTGGTGCAATCCATGAATCACGGTAAAACCCTGGCGCAGGCGCTGCCCAAAGATGCCCTGGTCCATGCGCTCAGTACCATGACCCAACAATTGCAGAGGAAGCTCTGGCCGGATCAGACTTCTGGACTCATGACGCTTCCGCGCAGCCGGATCAGCCAATGGTGGCAGGGTTGGAGAAAATCCCGATGAACGACGATAACGGGCAGTCTTTCGGAGTTCAGCCTTTTTCTGGAGGAAATTCCACGGCCCTCCACGATCAGGAAGGTTACCTGCAGTTCAAGGGGTATTTGCATCAACGCCTGATCGACCGGGTTGAGGAAATTGGTGCGGACTTTGCTTCTCTCCGAAGAGAGGCGGTATTGCGCTTCGTCACGCTGGAACTCGACCGCCTGCACAGCGAGCGCCCTTTTCCGCTCAGCGAAAAAGAAACCGAGACGCTGATTGGGGAACTCACCGACGAACTCACGGGTTTTGGTCCCCTCGAAGCAGCCATGCAGGACGGCAGTGTAGAAGATATTCTGGTCAATGGTCCCCGTGAAATTTATCTGGGCCGTGCCGGAACCCTGCAATTGAGCAAGCTGGCTTTTCAGGATGACGCGCATCTGATGCGCATCATTCATCGTCTTCTGGCCATGACGGGTCGGCGTATCGACGAATCCTCTCCGACAGTGGATGCCCGCCTGACGAATATTGGCCGACTTAATGTGGTGATTCCACCACTGGCCCTGAATGGTCCGGTGATGTCCATTCGTCGCTTCCCGGCGCATCCGCTGGCGGCCAACGACCTAGTGGAAAAAGCGACACTGACCCAGCCTATGCTGGAATTTTTGCAGCTTGCCGTGACCAATCGTTGCAATATTCTGGTTTCGGGCGGCACCAGTAGCGGTAAGACGACCTTCCTGAATGTCGTCGCCAGTTTTATCCCCGACAGCGAACGGGTCATCACCATCGAAGATACCGCCGAACTGCAACTGCAGAGCAAACATGTGGTGCGTCTCGAAAGTCGGCCCGGTGGCCATGAAGGTGCCGGTGCGGTCGATGTCCGTGATCTTTTGCGCAACACCCTGCGCATGCGCCCGGATCGTATCGTGATCGGTGAAGTCCGGGGCGGTGAAGCTCTGGAAATGATGCAGGCCATGACCACCGGACATGATGGTTCACTGGGTACCATCCATGCCAATTCGGCGCGAGAAGCCCTGCAACGTCTCGAAATCCTGCTGAGTTTCGGGGGCTTTCCGGGCAACGACATTTCCATGCGTCGGCAGATCGCATCCGCCATCGACATCATTGTGCAAATCGCACGCTTACCCGATGGCCGCCGGCGCGTGATTGCCATCAGTGAAGTCACCGGCATTGGCGACAACATCATCTCCATGCAGGAGCATTTTCGTTACGAAGCCAAAGAAGACCGCGACGGCAAACTGGAGGATTACTGGGTGGCAACTGGTATTACGCCACGCACGCCCAAACTGGCCAAATATCAGCCCACAGCCTCTGACGACGACTTCGGGTGGCGATGATGATTGTGCTCATACTCATCGTACTCGCTGTTATCCTGATCGGAGTTGCCGTGGGTATCGCCCTGACCCAGCGCAAACCTTCGGAATTGCCTTCGGCCTTGCGGGAAAGGCTGCGCGTTTTTGACCAGAAAGATCCGACAGCCCTTTCTGATGAGAGTCCAGAAGAAAAAAATCTGTTGGCCAAATCCGCTGCCGGCAAAAATGAGCACTGGCGTTTACAGTGGGAAGAAAAGCTGCGCCAGGCGGGCATGGTGCCCAAAACTTTTTTATGGAAATCCTTGGGTCTTGGATTGCTTTTAAGCGTACTGATCGCGGTGTTTCTACGACCTTGGGCTGCCCCCATTTTCTTTTTCTTTTTTTATCCCTTCGCGCTTTGGGCGCATGTCCATAGCCGCATTCGTAAACGCGCGGCGCTTGCGCTGATAGATCTTCCCAACTTTTTGGACGCAGTCGTCCGTACGGCACGAGTAGGAGCCAGCTTGCCTGCGGCCATGTTGGCGGCTACCAAAGATGCCCAAGGGCCCATCCGCGAAGTGTTCAATCAAGTCATGCGCCGTCAGCAATCGGGCATGCCTCTGGACCGCGCCCTGCTCGTGGTGGGTCAACGCTACCAGATGCGGGAACTGGCCATTGTAGCCACCGTCCTGCGCTTAAATACCCGTTATGGTGGACGCGTAGACATCGTGCTCGAACGCATAGCCGACTGGTTGCGTGGCCGGGTCAGTGCTCAGGCCGAACTCAATGCACTTTCGGCGGAAACCCGTTTCGGCGCCCTGATCATGAGCCTGCTCATCCCCGCTCTGGCGGTTTACATTATGATTATGAACAGCAAATACCTGCTAAGCATGTGGGACGATGGCACCGGTCGCATCGTCCTTATTTTCGGAGCGATTCTGCTGGTAACCGGCGTGGTTCTGGTAAATCGCATGGCCAAACTGAGGTGATGCACTGATGTTCAGCCTTCCTGCCCTGCTCATTGCTCTGGCGGTTGTCGCGCTCAGTCTGGCCGTAGGCCTGCTGCTATTTTTTCGCGTTTACCGCATCCTGATGGTTTCTCGTACCCAGGCGTCGCTACAACGGGTAACCACCCGATCGCAAGAATCCACAATCAACGAAAACGAAGCCCACCCGTCGCCCGCTACGCCAACGCGTCGGGTCATTCCCGACAGCCTCGCGCGCTGGGGCACGCCAGAAGATCGCCGTCAACTTTTGCAGGCAGGATATCGCCATCGTCGCGCACCGGCCATGTTTATTGCGCTGCGCATTGGTCTTGGACTGTTTCTTGCCGGACTGCTCGTGCTCACCATGACGCTCATCCACGCGCACCTGGCTGGCATGATGGTGATCATCTCGGTATTTATCGCACTGGCCATCGGCTACCTGATACCCAAGTTCATTCTGGAAGCTCAGGCGCGCGGACGCCGCGATCAGATTAATGCCGAACTGGCTTTTTTTGTAGACATGCTGGCGCTGCTGCAAGGGGTAGGACTGAGTCTGGAACAAAGCCTGATGTCTGTCTCCAGCGCCGGAGATGCGGGTATTCCCCTCCTGGCTTCAGAAATGCAGGAACTCAACAAGCAGATTGCCATTGGTCGCCCGCGCGTCGAGGCCATGCAGAAACTGGCTGAAATGTTGCAAGACCCGGACTTTCAGGAACTGGTGAATATGCTTCGGCAGATTGACCGCTTTGGGGGCGATGTAGCCCAACCCTTGCGCGAGTTTGCCGAACGACTGCAGGAAAAAAGGCACATGGCACTGCGTGAACGCGCGGGTCGCCTGAATGTTAAAATGACCTTGGTCATGGTATTGACGATGCTGCCGGGGCTGGTGATTATCACCGTAGGACCAGCCATGTTGTTGCTGATGAAATTCATGGGACGCTTCTGATGATTCCGAGAAGCGCTTCCCGTGACCTTTTACGTTTTTTCTGGATACCGCTTATCGCTGTGGTAGCAGGTTGTGCTACCAACTCCCAAAGCCCCGTGGTGGTCAAGGCCCCTACCCCCAAGATCTCTTCGGCACATTTGGCCGATTTGAGCCTGCAACTGATTGCGCGTATGGAATCCGAAAAAAAATGGTACGCCGCCATTTCCTATCTGGACCGCTATCAACAAAGCTATCCAGTTTCGGATACCAGCAATCTGCTGTGGGCGCGGGCGCTGGCAGCCACAGGTTCGACCGAAAAAGCGGAAAAATACTTCAATGCACTGCTTTCCGGTCCGCTGGCGGCCCAGGGTTACCAAGGGCTCGGCTTGTTGGCGGCGGACCAGGGTCATCAGGAGCAGGCCATCCGGGATTTCATCCGGGCTTCCCGGCATGATCCCATCAACGCCAACATTCTCAACAACCTGGGATACGCCTATCTCCAGCATCATGCACTGGATCATGCCCGAGCCGCCTTGTTCCGTGCGGGAGAACTGGCCCCCGGCGACGCCAGAATCTGGAGTAACATCGCCCTCTATTACCTGCTCCGCAACGAAACTTATCGCGCCGAAGAAGTTATCGGCAATCACCAGTTGGGTTGGCGTACCCAAAAAATGATTCATGCCGAAGCTGCGCGCCTCATGAATCACCGCGCGCCCAGCACGGCGCAGCACGCACCTGGCCCGGCAGCGCCGGGAAATATTCCCGCACCATTTCCTAATCAGCCGCTGACGCAGATGTTCTCTGCAAATCCGGCTCAATCAATAAATCCATTGAGGACTGCACCATGAGCAAAACATGGAATCCTGCGCTGTCGTGCCTGATCATCTTTACGGGTACGGCGCTACTGAGCACCACCACTTTTGCGGATGATGCCGCAAATTACCTGCAACCCCCCATACTCGGCTGGCATACGCCCCCCCATGCTGCGACCATAGCGGCACCTGCACCTGCACCTGCACCTGCACCTGCACCTGCACCTGCACCTGCACCGGTAGTTTCGGTTCCGTTACCGGTGGCGGTCCCTGTAACGCCGCCGCGTGTTGCACCTAGGCCGGTCGTATCCACACCCGTTACCGAGCAACACACCATTCCCCTGGTCCACACGCCAGCGCCCATGCCCGTAACGGTCGTCCACCCCATTACCGCTCCCCCGCCGCTACCACGTCTTCCGGCGCATCCGAATGCGGTGCAAAATCTGTTCGCATTTCAGGCCGATGGACAGCATGCCGGTCATTTTCAGCCCATCTCCGGTGCTGAAGCCCAGCAAAGCTACCAGGCTTACCTGAAGGCTTCCAGCACCCACAAAACCACTGCCACGCCTGATGCCAGCAATAATGCACCGGCCGCTTCCAGTGCCATTTCAGGCTCTCAGTATCCCGGAATGCAGCCATGACCAACCGGCACCAAAATCACCGCGATGGGCGTCACAATGAAAAAGGCAGTCTGGTGATCATGACCACACTGGTTTTACCCATCGTCATGCTCATTATTTTTGGTGCCATTGATATTGCGCACGCTATTTATGTACAGCGTCATCTACAGAAAATTGCCGATATGGCCGCCATTGCTGGCGCAGAAGACATTCCCAACGCCGCCTCTACGGTGGAAGCGAATGCGCAGAGCAACGGCTTTCAGACCACCGCCCCGGCCCGGTCAATCATCGTCACCCCCGGATACTGGAATCCGAGTTCCGAACCAGCGCCTACCTATTTCTCCAGCAACTCCAACCACCAAAGTAACGCCCTACAGGTGCAGGTCAGTCAGCAGGTCCCCTATTTTGTCTTCTTGGGGCCCGCCCTGACGCTACATGCACAAGCCATTGCCTGGGCACCGAGCATGGCTGGGTTTAGCGTCAGCAGTCAGCTCGCCAGCATCAGCACGAAGCAGTCCACCGTCCTGAATGCCCTGTTGGGAGGATTGCTGGGTACGAATCTCAATCTGAACGTATTGAGTTACAACGGACTTCTGAGTACACAGATTACCTTGGGACAATTAGCCCAAGCTTTAAATGTGGGCACGGTCAATGGTTTGTTAAAGGCGCAACTCAACCTGCCTGGACTCTATCAAGGCGTGCTGACGGCCTTGAGCAATCAAAGCAACGGCGGAGTCATGGCCTCGGCTGCTCAAGGTGCTCTACAGCAACTGGTGGGCCTCAATGTACCCGGATCTTATCAGGTACCCGTAGCTAAACTGCTACACATCACCCTTGCCGACCCCAATGCAGCCGCCAATGCCCAGGTCAACTTGCTGAATCTGATCACGACCGCAGCTATGGTGGCCAATCAAAAACATTTCATAAGCATCCCGGATCTTGGCGTACACTTGGGGGGCCTGGTAAATCTCAGCTTGGGTTTACAAGTCATCTCCCCCCCCTCCATTGCCTTTGGCGAAGCCGGACAAAATCCCGACGGCACCTGGAAAACCCAGGCGCACACCGCTCAGGTGGTCTTAGCCTTGAATCTGCAGGTTTTAGGGGCACTCGATGGTGGCGCAATCAACATTCCGATTTATCTTCAGGTAGATCCTGCCCAGGCACATCTGACTACATTGGTCTGCGCCGTTCCGCAGAGCGGCACGCAAGTAACAATCGGCGCCAATACCGGATTATTGACGGCCATTATTGGCGACATTCCCAAGGATGCCCTATCCAATACGACGCAACCCCTGTCAGCCTCTGCTCAACCATTCAATTTGGTGAATGTGCTCGGTCTTGTCAAAGTGACGATGAATCCTTTGACCGTTCCTCTGAGCGGACAAGCGGGGTATAACAATAATACTTACGCATACGCTCCACTAAATTTTACGGGCCAGCCATCACAAAGCCAGACTCTGAACACCAATGGTTTAGGTGATGCGCTCGGTAATACGCTGACTGCCTTGCAAGAGCAACTACAGAAAGCCAATTCCCTGAATGCTCAATTGCTTGGTGTGCCCGTTCCTCTGGGTAATGTGGTGGGTTCATTACTGGGAGTCCTGAATCCCATACTGACGCCCCTAACCAATCTCTTGAATCAGATACTGGTACCCGTACTCAATCTGCTCGGCATTCAGTTGGGCATCGCCACCGTAAACTACAATGCCCTTAGTTGCGGTAATCCTGTATTGGTTTACTAGATGATGTGGATAAGGTTGTATTCATGAGTTTGACCCAAATTCTTGCCTGGGAAGGTCAGCACGACTTCGCCAAACGCCTAGAAAGATGCCTGAACCGCGAAGACGGTCCAGAGATCATCCGCTATGACGAAGAAGCGGAGCACCCCTCCAGTGATGCGCCCATGGAAGCGGACATTGCCTTCATCAGCACCAGCGCTTTGCGGCGTTATGACCGCAACCATCTGGCCTGGGAGCGTATTAAGGGTATTCCCGTGATCTGGGTGGGCAGCGGCGACCAAAGCGTCTATACCGCGACTTCGACCAGCGAACGGGTAGTGCTCCCGGCGTATTTTAACTGTGCCAGTCTCGATTCGGTGTTACGCCATACTCTGCGCAGTTCGCCACGTTTTGGGATGGATACCCATCCGGCATCCACCTCTGAAACACCCCCTGTAGAACTGCCTCTACGCAAGGAAGGTTCGTTCATCTATCAAGCCGCCTGCATGCAGCAACTGGTGGCCAATAGTCGACTGTATGGCGCACTCTCCGTCAGCGTTCTCATCCGGGGTGGCAGCGGAACCGGCAAGGAGCACATTGCTCGCATGGTGGCCGACGCGCACCCAACGTATCGCAACGGCCCATTTGTAGCCGTAAACTGCGCGGCCATCCCCGAGACATTATTCGAATCCCTTTTTTTTGGTCACGTCAAAGGCTCGTTTACCGGGGCGGTGCGCGATCATACCGGCTATTTTCAGGATGCGCACAATGGCACCCTTTATCTGGATGAAATCGGCGACTTACCCTTTTACCATCAAGTCAAATTACTGCGCGCCCTTGATGATGGGGTGATTCATCCCGTCGGCTCCAGCGAAAACATCAGGACCAATTTTCGTCTGGTTGCCGCCACGAATCGCCCCCTCAACCGCATGATTCAGGAGGGTACTTTTCGTCTGGATTTTTATCACCGCATTGCGGTCGTAGAATTGTATGTCCCGACCTTGCAGGAGCGCGGCGCAGACGAAAAACTGCTTCTTTTCCATGCAGCCATGCGTCAATCCCTGAACCTCTATGCCCAGGAATCCTGTGAGCCACCCGAATTACCGCTCTGGCTCAAAGATTGGGTTACCAGTTATCCGTTCGTGGGCAATGTTCGCGAATTGTCCAACAAAGCGGCACGTATGGCGGCCTATTATCTGGGGCATCATCGTTTTGAACAGACCGAATGTATGCTCCTGCTGTGTCCTGAAGCTCTCGAATGCGAAGCTGACGAAATAGAGGAACTCCCTGATTTTTCATCCCGCACGGAAGAACGCGCCCAGGTTTTACAGGCCTTGGAGCAAAATCAGTGGCGGCGCTCAGAAACTGCGGAAGCTTTGGGCTGGAGCCGCAAAACGCTGTGGCTGAAAATGAAAAAATATCGCTTATCCGACTGATGCCAGCCAGAAAACAAAGCCGTACAATTCGCTTTGAGTGTCTGCTGGTCCATTTTGAACTACACGAAGGAGAAATATTCATTATGCGTACACGTACCAAACAACCCGCGCTTCGAGCCGTGACCATGGCGCTAGGTATTCTGCTGACAGGAGCCGGAATCAGCAATGCGGCCTATGCCGATGGTGCATCGACTAAGACCACCGAAAACACCGCAGCACTGCCAATGAGCGCCCCAACTCAGGCACCGGCTCTGACCCAGCATGTCCTGCAACTGATCAAAAATCACCAACTCGTAGAACTGCGTACTATTTACAATGGGCCTTTCGCCGCTGCCATGTTTTTCAATCCACAAACCCTCAATTACTCTGTGGTTCTGCTGAAACATCATGATTTCTGGTGGGTAGGAGAAACAACTGACGGTCATAAGGCCGAACAGCTATATACCAAGCTGGCCACCCAAACCATTCGTTTGGCAGCCCCGGATCTGGCCAAAATCCAGTTGGATGCCCGTATTGCAGTAGCCAGGCGAAGCCTTGCCGCCCAGCAGAAACGGGAATCAGAATTGTCGCAACAGATTTCCGATCAGCAAAAAATTGTTCAGGCGGGAACCGCTGCCCAAAGTCAATTACTGGAAGAAGCCCAGGCTCTGGATGCCCAGCGCAAATCTCTGGAAGAGCAGCTCAACTCTACCAATAGCGCTATTGCCGGATTGCAAAGCCGGGCGCAGGCGGGTCCTTCTCTGAATTTATCCAATAACCAAATTTCTCAATCCTCTGAGCCCGTTTCCCGGCCCTCCTCGCCAAGTAGGAGCCGGATTCAGATTCGCGCCACTGCCCACCCATGACGCAACAAGAAGCAGATCGAAGCGAGGGAACTCCCGCCGCTTCTGAAGGGCAAGCCCGGCCAACGCAACCCATCTCCAGTGGATTACAGTGCCTGGCGATGATAGCCGGCTACTATCAGCGTCCCTGCAATGCCGAACAATTGGCGAGAGCGCTGGGAATGACGGCCCCCATTCTCCCCCCCGGAAAAATCATTCTGGCGGCACGGGAAGTCAAACTGGTGGCCAAGGCCGCCCAATTGAAGTGGGTGGATCTTTCTCGCCAGCATTATCCCGTCATGGCGGAGCTGAAAGATGGCAATTACATTGTTCTCGGACGTTTCGAGAATAATCGTATGGTCGCCGTCGATCCTACGCGCGGTCAACTCATATTGGATCAGGCGACCCTCGAACGCATCTGGACCGGTCGTGTTCTTTTTCTAAAACCGCGCTTTTCTTGGGGTGCTGAAAACCAGCGTTTTGGCCTGCGTTGGTTCATTCCCATCATCCTGAAATATCGACAACCCGTTGTGGAAGTGCTGATTGCCGCCTTTGTGGTACAAATGTTCGGTTTGGCCACGCCGCTTTTCGTACAATTGGTCATTGACCGGGTGCTGGTCTACCACAGCCTGCCCACTCTGGATATCCTGGCGATTGGCATGCTGCTGGTCATTGCTTTTGAAACCATCCTCAACGTTCTGAAAACCTTGATGATGACCCATACTACCAACCGCATAGACGTCACTCTGGGAGCGCGTTTGTTTGCCCATGTGCTACGCATTCCCATGCGCTACTTTGAAACCCGCACCGTCGGTTCTACCGTAGCTCGGGTCAGAGAACTGGAAGTCGTGCGTCAGTTTCTCACCGGCCCGACCCTTATGGCCTTCATTGACGTCTGGTTCGTGGGTATTTTCATCATTGTTCTGCTTTTTTACAGCGGTTTGTTGACGCTGGTCGTACTGGCCACGATTCCCTTCATGGTCGGGCTATCTTTAGCCATATTCCCTATCCTGCGCCGTCTGCTTCAGGAAAAATTTGATCGCAGCGCCGAAAATCAATCATTTCTGGTGGAAACCATTACCGGCATTCAGACGGTCAAGGCACTGGCCGTGGAATCCAAAATTTATCAACGCTGGGAAGAAAGCCTGTCGCGTTATGTGATGGCTTCCTATCGGGTAGATCGTCTGGCCGGCGTGACCAGCGCGTTCACACAGATGATTCAGCGTCTGGGAACCCTCGCCATCTTATGGGTGGGCGTCAAACTGGTACTGGCAGGTGAACTCAGTGTCGGTGAATTAATCGCTTTCCAGATGATTTCCGGACAAGTCACTGGGCCTATTTTACGTCTTGCTCAACTCTGGCAACATTTTCAGCAGGTGGGTGTTTCTGTGAGCCGCATGGGAGACCTCATGAATACTCCGGCGGAACCCGTTGTAGATATCGGCAAAGCTTCTCCACCAGCCATTCAGGGTCGGGTGACTCTCGACAAACTACGCTTCCGCTACACCGCAGATTCCGAAGAAGTGCTCAAGGGAATCAGTTTTGACATTCCTGCCGGATCATTCATCGGCATCGTCGGACGTAGCGGATCGGGCAAGAGCACCTTGGCAAAAATGCTGCAGCGCCTGTATCTGCCCGATTCGGGAGCGGTGCTCATCGACAATATCGACTTGCGTCACGTCGAACCCAACTGGCTACGCCGTCAAATTGGCGTGGTGCTCCAGGATAATTTTCTGTTCTCCGGCACTATCCGGGAGAACATTGCCATGGTGTATCCCGAAGCCACCCTGGATCGTATCATTGCGGCCGCAGAGATGGCGGGCGCCCACGAGTTCATCAGTAAAATGCCTGACGCCTACGATACCAAGGTTGGCGAACGCGGAGACAGTCTTTCCGGTGGGCAGCGGCAACGTATCGCCATCGCCCGAGCGCTGCTGGGCGATCCACGGATTCTTATCTTTGATGAAGCAACCAGCGCTCTCGACTATGAGTCGGAACGCATTATCTGGCGGAATCTCCATAAAATCTGTGAAGGGCGAACCGTGTTCATGGCGGCACATCGGCTTGCCTCTATTCGCAGCGCTGATGTCATTTTGGTGATGAATGATGGTGAAATCGTGGAGCAAGGTGCGCATCAGGCCCTGATGTCTGAAAACGGGATTTACGCCATGCTGGCTCATGACGAAGAAGGAGCGAACTAACATGGCGCGTGGTTTGGAAAATTGGCGCAGTGGCGTGGCAGAAGCTCGGGAGCGTAATCGTCAAGCCGCCATGAAAAAGCTGGAGCAGGAGTTTCTGCCACCACTGCTGGAAATTCAGGAGCGTCCGCCAGCACCCTGGCAACACCGGATTTTATGGGTACTGGTTTTTCTTCTCGTGGTTGCCGTACTGTGGTCCTATTTCGGCAAGATCAACATTGTGGCCACGGCCAGCGGTCAGTTTGTTCCCGATGGGCGGGTCAAGATGGTGCAACCCATCACCACGGCAACCGTGGAGCATATCTATGTACACGATGGAGAACGGGTTCAGAAAGGGCAATTACTGGTTTCTCTCAATCCCACGGTGACCCAGGCTACCCTTCATGCCACTCGACAGGAACTGGCCTTGCGAGATCTGGAAAGAGCCCGTATCCAGGCGCAACTCTTGGGTAATGCCGTAAGCATGCCCAACACCAATCCTAATCCTGAATATTTACAGATGGAAAACGCGTTGCAGGCAGCCCAGGAGGCCGAATTTCATAGCCACCTCAGTGCCCAACAATCGCGGCTGGCACAAAATGAAACCGCTCTGCAGGCGGCTAAAAGCGCGGGCGAATCTTTAAGACAGCAAGAAGCTTTGTTACACCCCCAAGTCGTAGCCGATGCCGCGCTTGCAAAAGTAGGGGCAATTTCCACCGTTCAGTATCAGGATGCCCAACAAAAAGAAATTAGCCTGCGCGGTCAGATCTCTCAGAATGCAGGCGATGTTGCCCGATACGCCCAACGACAGTCGGAACTTGAGCAGGATATTGCCGAAACCCAGGCCAACTACCATGCCACCTTGCTCCACAGTCTTAATGAAAATACACAGTCCATGATTTCACTGAAGGCTCAGCAAGCCCATGCCAGCCGTGATCTCGCTCTGCACGCTTTGCGCTCTCCGGTCAACGGTTATGTGCAGAGCGTTCAAGTACGCAACATCGGTCAAGTAGTCACGCCCGCGCAGTCGGTTGTCAGCATCGTTCCTAGCGACACGCCGTTGGTGGTGGAATCTGCTTTACCGGACAGCCACATGGCCTTTGTACATGTCGGTCAGACGGCACGGGTCAAGGTGGCAGCTTATCCCTTTGAACAATATGGCGCATTGCAAGGCGTTGTCGCCAAAATCAGCCCGGACGCCATTTCGCCACACGGCAGCGACGGTAACAGTAACGCATTGTTTTATCGTATTCGCGTGACAGTGGCACATCCCTATCTCATGGTTCATGGCAAATCCGTCAAAATGCGCCCTGGAATGTCCGTATCCGTGAATATCAATACGGGTAAGCGCCGTATCCTGCAATTTTTCCTCAGCCCCTTGTTCCGCGATTGGGACGAAGGTTTGTCGGTACGATGAGAAATACGGGATTCATATTGCAAGCCTCAATTCTGCTTGCGGTACTGGCGTTGAGTCTGTCAGCGTCGGCTGCCCAAGCCGAAATCGTGGATGACATCAGTAACGGCGGTCTGGCGGCGGCTCTCAGCGATGCTTTACCCGCATCACCACAATACTTCAGCCCGCCTCCAAAATCACCGATCATGAATCATCCGATCCGGCATCCACACCGCTCCGCGCCTTCCCGAAAGGCCGCCCCGGCAGTTACGGTTCCTAGGGCACCAGTGGCGGATGCGGCTCAGGAACCTGTGCACCTGATCAAAATTCCGACACTTTCCCTGAACAGCCCAAAAGCTCCACCGCAACCGCCTTCGTCTGAAGTCCAGCCGATGGCGGCACCTGCACCTGCACCTGCACCTGCACCTGCACCTGCACCTGCACCTGCACCTGCACCTGCACCGGCTCCGGCTCCGGCTCCGGCACAAGCCAAGTTAAGTCAACGTGCGCTATCGACCCAAGGCGCTACTGCGAGCTTCGGGCAACCCCAAGGCGTATTACCCATAGCAAAGCGTTTGCGCCGCAATTCGGCTCCGATGCGTCCAACGGAGAGTCCCCTATCCGCGATAACACCCCATTCCGGAACTTCTCTGTATAATCTTCTACAGATCGCCATTGCCCACAACGCCAATATCCGCCTTGCTACGCAAAGCTTGCGCAGCGCCAACGCCGGATCATTGCAGGCCTTTGGTGATTTTCTTCCGCACCTGAGCTTCCAGGCGCAAACCCAGATCTATGTGAACAGCAGCGGTTTGCCAACCGCATCGCTGGTGGGTTCCAACATTGTTGAAACCCAGGGGAGCATCTATTCAAACTACATGAGTATCATCGCTTCACTGAACCTCTTTGAGGGCGGTAGCGGCATCGAAAATTATTCGGCGGCACATCAGGAGGTTGTGGCAGCACGAGATCAGATTCTCCATCAAAAAATTCGCACCGCTCTGGATCTACTGGTTAATTTTCAGCAAGTACAAATCCTGAATCAGCAGGAAAATACTTTACATACCGCTATCCGCCTCGCGAAGCAGGATCTCTCTCTCAACGAAGAAAAATTTCGACAAGGTAATGAAAGTGTTCTGGAACTCAACAAAGCTCGGGAACTCCTGCTCCAGTACCAATCCGAAAACAGCGATCTGCAACGAAAATTGTTAAAGTCACAAACCGAACTGGCCGCCCTACTTGGACAACAAGGAGCGTTTGATTTAGTACGTGCGGCCGCACACCAAAGTCTCCCCCCACCGCCCCCCATTGAGCACAATCAAAACCAAGAAAGCGCAGATATGGATATTGTATATCATCTGCCCAATGTCGAAGCTTCACAGGCGAACATGCGCAAGGCGCGCCATCATGTGGCATCCGTCCGAGGAAGTTTCTTACCGGACGTGAATTTACAGGCTGGGTACAATTGGTTGGGCACATCCAGCCACGGATTTGGCCCCGCGCTGAACAACATCAATCGTAACAATTACACGGTTGGCTTGAGCATTACCCAAAGTCTTGGGCCATTTACAGGACATCTGGCCAAATTGCATGATGCGGAAGCCAAGCTAGAGTCTGCACGGATTCAATATCAACAGGCCGTTTTAGAGGGGCATCAACAACTTCGGGTGGATCGCGAAGAAATTCAGGTGGGCGCCCAGCGCGTTCATACGCTGCATGAAGAATACCTTTCCGCTCATAACAACCAAGACCTGATTAACGCCTTATATGAACACGGCCGAGTCAGCAAAATGGACCTGCATTCGGCAAAGTTGCGTACCATGAATGCACAAACGGCCTGGCAGTCAGCTCAGGGAGAATGGGTCGTCGCGCGCTGGATGTATTACGCCATGCTGCGTCCACAAGAAATGGTGCATGCTCTCCTGAATGAATCCATGAATGTGAGCCAAACTCCAGACTACAGGAAAGGAGGCCAAACCTGAGTACGGTAAGGAGGCATCGACAATTTTTTTCAGGAGAAGCACTCACCTGGTGGTTAATAGGCGCTGGATTGGTTGTATTAGGAATTACTGCCGCCGTTTATACGATCCTGCATCAGGAAAAAACTAAAACAGCCGCAGCGCCCTATGCTTTTCATATGGTGCACATGACCAAGCCCGCTCAGAAAGCGCCCGATCTTGCGCACGCGCCTTCGCAAAAATCCCCTCGACCCGTACCTAACAAGCCTTCGGCGACGACAGCTCAGGTGCATCAGGTTACAGCGCCACTGGACAACAAACCGACATCCCGCCGTACATCTTCTCCAGAAAAATCCCAAGAAGCCCAGTTGGACAATGCGCAATTCCGCATTCTCACTTCACGTCAGCGGGCACGGCTCATTAGCCGCTATGTCACCTACTGGATCGAGCATGTCGAGCAAGAGGCTTCTGGACAAATACAAAATCAAAACTCAGGAAAAATCAGGGTCCGGGTAACCGTAATATCCACTGGACATCTGGCAGGTCTGGCACTACTTCAGTCCACTATGCCAGGTACTGAATCATCGCGCGTCGTGGATTTGATACGTGCGGCTTCGCCCTATGCGCCATTTCCGAAAAATCTGGCCAAAGCCGCGAACAAACTGATCATCCACAGCACCATTCAATTTATAGCAGAAGGATCTGGTGCGACAACCGTCAACTCCCCGAACAAAAGAGGAAAGACTGACCAGAAAAATAGTTTGGGAGGGAGTCTCTCCCAGGCTTTACTGGGAGGAGCTTCATAAGGAAACATCTCAATAAAATAAATAACCGCCGATATCCGTAACTAACGGACTTGAAGCCAGACTTTTCACATTTTCGGCAATTCCAGTAGCTACATTGGCAGGCATGTCCGTCGCAAAGCTTGAAAGCGCCATTCCCGCCTGATTACCATCCATAGTCAGGCTATTAGCAAGCTGCGTAACACTGATAGAGCTACTACCATAAAGTAAGCCGGGAATGGCGTTTACAGCATTCAGAATCCCTCCGGTCAACGATGAAGACGTCTTGGCAAGCGTAGCCGTCAGTTCTCCACTAGCATAACCAATGCCCGCGCTAGTCAACGTGGCCGCATCGGTAACAGACTGGCTGACGGCCTGATTCATTTCAGCACCCACAGTTGCCACCGTTTGCAGCGAAGGTGTTGAACTGCTACTACCACCCAGCCCCAGCGAAGAAAGCAACCCGGATAATAAACTTCCTAGTAAACCCATATATGGATCTCCTTGTTTCGTGATCTGGAAGCAATAACGGCGCAGCATTGCCGCGCCGTTGCTCCTTAAAGGAACTGATGCTTCAGTGGCTTACAGCAGGCCACCCAACAGCCCGGAGGAGGAAGATCCCACCACCGTAGCGTTGCCCAGAACACTGCTCAGACCCGTAGCCGTCAAGGTGGAAGCACCTAAGGAGCCAACAATTGCCGCAGTGGCAGCGGGAATGCTGGTAGCCATATTGGCCATAGCATTGCCGACGCCGGTACCAACACCAGTCAGCATACCGCTGATACCGCCACCCATGCCTGCCGCCAAAGCGCCAGCAACATATTGCGTGTAAGTACTGGTCAGTGCAGAACCCACAGTTTTGTCCAATGAAGCCACTGTGGAAGCACTATCCGACAGAAAAGACTTGCTCAAAGCTTGTGCACCGTTCATGGCCAAGTTCAGGGTACCCTGTGCAGCGGTAGTGATATCATTGGTCATATCTGCAGCAAGCGTTGCTGCATCGGCAGTAACTGCCTTGTCAAGAGTCGTGCTAGCGGCAACACCATCATTCATCAATGTACTGACATCGCTGGTAGTAATACCGCTCGAACCGCCGAGAAGACCACCAAGCAAACCAGTTACGCTATTGAGAAGACCACCTACGTTTAAACCTGCCATAACTAACTCCTTAAAATAGATGAGTACATAAAGGATGAAATGCTATTATTTTAGCCGCAGAACCAAACAAAGATTTTTACGACATAACCGTGTAGCAAATTATGTGCCATTTCGAAACCACCGTTAACTCCTTGTTTACCCGTACGACCACTAATGCAAGGTTACACTTTCCACCTCATGAGTAACCATTCTTGAAACTTTTATGACACATCCCTCTAACCTTTACACCATTATTATTTCTGCCATCATAGCAAGCATGTATTTAAAGTAAGCATAAATTCAGTATATTACCACTCAATAAAGTTGGAGCCTCGCGATGTATGTAGCAAACCTCAATATCGGCCATAAAAAGCGCACGCTGTGTAAAGCAGCACTCTATGTCATACTCACCCTCCAGCCCGCCATATCCAGTGCCGGTACCTTGCCATCTGGCTCCATAGCGCCCGCTACGCCCACCACCTCATCCTTCACCACTAAAATGTCGACAAATGCCCATGCTGAATTCCAAAAGGGTGTTTACTGGACCAGAATGAATCAACACGCACGCGCCACCCAAAGCTGGATGGTCGCAGCAAAGCTGGGTAATCCCGAAGCCCAATTTAATTTAGGCGACGCCTACTACTTCGGAACAGGTATTGATAAGAACCTTAAAAAGGCCGCACATTGGTGGACCATGGCAGCACAAGCTGGCAACACTTCCGCCCAAAATAATCTGGGATACGCCTATGCTCACGGACAGGGCGTACCAGAAGATCCGCAAAAAGCCATTTATTGGTGGACGCAAGCCGCCAATAAAGACGATGATCATGCCCAGCTTCTTTTGGGATTAGCGCAATACTATGGTCGCGGAACTCCCCAAAACTACCGGAATGCCAACACCTGGTTTATTCGTAGCGCTCATCACGACAATCCCATCGCCGAAATTGCTTTGGCCAGAGATTATGCTAGAGGATACGGAATCCCCCAGGATTACAACAGAGCCTTCGAGTGGTTTCTACGAGCTGCCAAACAGGGAAACCTGTCCGGTCAACTGAGCGTTGGTGCTAACTACTATGAAGGACAGGGTACCCCCAAAAACACGGAGAAGGCCATATACTGGTGGAGTAAGGCTGCCATCCGTGGCAGCCAAAAAGCAGAACTCCTGCTGGGCATTGCTTATCACGACGATCCCAGTGCCCAAAACCAAGAACAGTCAGAATACTGGCTCAAAAAGGCAAAGGCGGGTGGGGGCAAGATCGGAACACTTGCCGAACACTTACTGGATAAGCAAAAATAAATGAAAAATAGCCCGCAAGATGCGGTCTTATCAGACCACGACTCACGGGCCAATTTTTATCTCATCCGTAATTATCGAATGATCTTTTTGACCTGTATGGTCGATTCAATAACAACCCGTTGATTAAGGAATCTACCTTCACGAGTCGCATTACTTGCAATCGGATTCATCCAAGAATAGCCCCTGGTAATAATTCGATAGCCCGGAACGCCTTGCTGCGTCAGATATCCGGCAACCGCATTTGCACGCTGCTTAGACAACTTAAGATTATACCCGTAAGAGCCGGTATGGCTGCAATAACCTTTAACCAACAACACGGCACTGGGATGTTTTTGGGCAAATCTCGCCGCTCGATCCAGTACATAAACATCCGAACCCATAATCTTTGCAGATCCGGTATTAAAATTAACGCCTCGAATCGTTATAGGCGTACTTTGCAAGATCGTTTGCTCAACTGGAGCTATCTTCTTTACGGGTGGTGGAGGCGGTGGTGGTGCAGGCTGGACCTTGACCGGTTTTGGCTTGGCAAAACACGACAAATTGCAACTATGATAATGAACCGGGGCACAAGCAGTCAGAGCCATACTGCCCACTGCCAGCGCAACTAGATTGTAGCTAAATTTTTGCATCGTAGGTTTTCCTGTTCAGAGCAACTCTTGGTTGATACTAAGACCCCCTTGGCGAACCCGAACCTGAATAATCCGAATTCTTGCCAAGGAATGCATAAGGCCTTCAGTCTTCAATTACCAAGAATACGAGGCGCCGCCACCCACTGCTGTATTGTTACCCGAACCGTTGCTACCAACGGTCAGTTGGCCCGTCCAGTTACAGTTGAAGCGGTGCTGATACGTAAATGCAAACGCGCTTTGCCCATTGTACTCTCCATATCCACCGGCAACCGTATTGGGTCCTTGCCCAGCCGCAGCCGCCGCTGCCGCGTTCAGAGAAGCAGCATTTACTGAGCCGACTTGATCTGCGTAGTGCTTTGCTTGACCTACGGCACTAGACATCGCACCTTGCACCTGACCATAGGTAGCCGCATCATTGGGCGCCGTACCCGGTGCCACGTTAGTGATTTGTCTTTGCAGGCCCGTAGCCGCATCGCCAACAGAAACCGTAGTAGGTCGATTGGCCACCGAACCCTGACCCAAAGCGACTGAGTTTGAGCCATTAGCCGTACTGTTAGCACCGATAGCCGTACTATTGGCCCCTGCGGCCACCGCGTTGTTACCAATCGCGGTGGTCGGATCGGCCAACGCCTGTGCACCCGCACCAATAGCCACCGAACCCGAGTAATTTGCTTGAGAATCGGTACCAATGGCAATACTGCTTTCACCCGTTGCAGAAGCCCCTTTACCCGTCGCAAAGTCATTAGTCCCAGTTGCCTTCGCTCCAGTACTGGTAAGATTGCCATTCTTATCTTCGGACCATACACCAATACCCTTCGAATTCACGACAGTCTGTAAGTTCGAGATATTGGTTGTATTGTTAGCAATATTACTGGTGTTGGTTACCTGCTGGTTGTGCAGCGAACTGATATTACTGGTGTTGCTGGCAATATTACTGGTGTTGGTCACCTGCTGGTTGTGCAGCGAACTGATATTGCTGGTATTGCTGGCAATATTACTGGTGTTGGTTACCTGCTGGTTGTGCAGCGAACTGATATTGCTGGTATTGCTGGCAATATTACTGGTGTTGGTTACCTGCTGGTTGTGCAGCGAACTGATATTGCTGGTATTGCTGGCAATATTGCTGGTATTGGTTACCTGCTGGTTGTGCAGCGAACTGATATTGCTGGTATTGCTGGCAATATTGGTGGTATTGGTCGCCTGCTGCTTCTGGAGATTGCTGATGTTGCTGACATCCGTGGTCTGCTGACCCTGCAAATTGCTGATGTTGCTCGTATTACCAGCAATGTTGGTCGTATTGGTCGCCTGCTGC